>Ga0255779_1000006_pt1 | contig 260145 bp, 205 predicted proteins | sample 011ome_21_FD_179977 | JGI IMG/M metagenome (GOLD analysis project Ga0255779, IMG submission 179977) | Coastal salt marsh microbial communities from the Groves Creek Marsh, Skidaway Island, Georgia - 011508AT metaG (version 2) | ecosystem: Environmental > Aquatic > Marine > Intertidal zone >... | reverse complement strand
AATTGTGATTTGGACGGAATTTCGATCAGCTCCCCTTCTCCTTACATATATTTTGCAAACTTAAATGGGGAGCTTTATAGAGGATCTAAAGACGGCTCATCGGAACCAGAAGTAATATACGATAACGGTGCTGATGTTTTTGTTGGAATTGAAGTAGATGAGCAAAATCAAAAGTTTTATTATGGAAATGGTGAAGGTGAACAAGTAAGAGTTGTAGACTTGACAGATAACTCAAATACCCTTGTTCCAGGAAGCACTCAAGGGTCTGAAAGACATGATTTTGAAATAGATGGAGAGTTCATATACTATACCTCTGATCAAGACTTGTACAAAGCAAATATGGTCACTGGAATGGCCGAGACTATTGTTTCAGATGGCACCTATGGCGATGTTATTGCAGGGATTACCTTGGACCGTTCAACAAATACCTTATACTATGTTGCTCAAGCCAACTCATGGGGAATTGGGAAAGTGGGTACCGATGGTACAAATCTAGATTATTACTATATTGATACAGTTGGTGAAGCTCGTGGGGTTGTTATTGACGAAGCTTCTCAAACGCTATTTTGGGTAGAGCATGGTTCCGCCTCAATTTACTCTTCTCCGGCCGATGCCAGTTCGCCCCCCGTTTTACTTTACGACCCATCAACTCTCCCCTTAGATTTTGATTATGGCTATCATGTCGATATTGCAGATGGTTTCCTTTATTGGGTAGCTTTCGGCGATGGATGGGGATTAGATCATATATTAAAAGCACCAATAGATGGTTCGGGACCAATACAAGTGTTATATGAAGGAGATTTCGGAAGCCTGCGCGGTATAGCAGCAGGAAGAAATCTTATTGACGGGTCATTTGTCATTCCTGATTCTACGCAGTTTGATATTTCCGAGTTTAATTGTTCACATCTTGGAGATAATATAGTTGAAGTGACTATTACCGACAGCTCAGGAAACCAAACTACTCAAAATATCACCGTTACTGTCTTGAATTATGAAGGGGAAGATACCCTACCTCCTATTTTTACTGTTGTTCCACAGGATGTTACCATTTCCTGCGACGAGGCAGTTGAGATTGGAATAGTTGAGGCCGTAGATAATATCTGTACGAATGAAGTGACGATTTCTTTTGAGGATACTTTGATTAACCAAAATGGCAATGATTATGATATAGAAAGGCTTTGGACTGTTAGTGATCCTTCAGGGAATTTTGTAACTCATTTACAGATTATTTCAGTTAGAGACACCACTGCTCCAGTAGTTTTGACACAGGACTTGGAGATCGAAATTGGGTTCAATCCTTTCGTTGAGCTTACTGTTGCGGATATTGACAATGGATCTACGGACAACTGCGGTATCGCTAGTATGAGCATTTCACCAAGTCAATTTGACTGCAGTATGATCGGAGATAACACAGTCACCTTGACCGTCACTGACTCTTCTGGTAATGAATCAACCGCCACGGCTGTTGTCACGGTAGGAGCCTGTGATTCGGACGAAGACGGCTGGTTAGATTTGGAGGACAATTGTCCTACCATTGCCAATACAGACCAAGCAGACAATGACGGAGACGGTATAGGAGATGTTTGCGATGATGATGATGACAACGACGGTGTTGTCGATGATTTGGACAACTGTCCTATGACCTACAATCCTGATCAGGAAGATCGCGATTATGATGGTTTGGGAGATGTTTGCGATGTTGTTGAGGTCAATGTCATGACTGCTATTTCGCCAAACGGTGACGGAGTTCACGATGCCTGGGTGATATACAATATAGAAAATCATCCTAATCATGATATCAAAGTGTATAACCGCTGGGGGTCCGAAGTTTTTGCTTCTAGAAACTATCAGAACAACTGGACAGGGACTTCTAAAAACGGAGGTGACTTGCCTGATGGAACATCATATTACTACATGATCGACCTGCAGGGTGATGGCACGGTAGACCTACAGGGTTGGTTATACATTTCACGTTAATTATTAAGAAATTACAGATGAAAAATAGAACTAAAATTATCATAGCAATCTTAGCCCTGAGTTCAGGGCTAGGCTTTGCACAACAAGAATCACTAATTACTCAATATTGGGATCATTTGAACTTTTTCAATCCTGCAGCAACTGGTGTTGGTGGTACAAAAGCCACCTTCACCATGCGCGAGCAATGGTCGCAAATTGCGGAATCTCCAGTGACTCAGATGGTTTCCTTCGGTACACAATCTGGGAATCGGGTAGGTTTAGGATTTTCGATTATGGGAGACAAGACCTTTGTGGAGTCACAAACCATGGTAGGGGTTGATTTTTCCTATCATCTGCCGATGTCAGAAGATCTGAATTTGTATCTTGGACTGAAAGCTTCGGGTAATTTTTATAACATCAATACTTCTGGTCTAGAGACTTATGATGTGATGTCTGATCCAGCGATTAATTCGATTAACAACTTCATGCCCAATGTTGGTATGGGGGCCTATTTAACCTACAAGTCTTGGTACGCTTCATTGTCTGCACCTAAGTTATTGGACACCAAAAGAGCCAAAGAGAAGGACGGTGTAGTATCGGCGGCTACTGACAAAACGCATTTCTATGCGGCAGTAGGCTATGACTTACCTTTGAATTCTATTGGAGGACTGATCAGCAATGAGAACATGCGATTGACACCTAGCGTGTTATTGCGATATGTGGCAGGAGCACCAGCATCGGCCGACATGAATGCAATGTTACACCTGAGTGAAGCTATTGGATTTGGAGCGACATATAGAACGTCAGGAGCTCAGGCAGCCATTGTTCAACTAACCCTGAAAAATCTTAAACTGGGCTATGTCTATGAAACCAGTACAACTAATGGAATAGCAGACGCAGGCCAAACTAATGAAATATCTTTGCAGTACAGATTCAATTAGACTTTGTAACCTTATCCAACAAAAAGCCCACCGAGAGGTGGGCTTTTTTATTGAAACAAATCAAAATTTAGAATACCAAACCGTCAAGGAGTTCTACAAGAGCTGGGTTCGAAGGGCGAGGTGCATCAGCACTAACAATATTGCCGCTAGGATCAACAAGGATGAACCGAGGAATGCCATCAATGGCATAATCAGTAATGATGCTCGATTTCCAATCACCATCGGCATAAAGTTGAATACCACCTAGGTCTTTTTCAGCAATAAAAGTTTTCCATTTTTCAAAATCGTCCAGACGGTCAATGGAAACACTGACAAACTGCACATTTGCATCGTGGTATTTTTCTTCTACTTCCTTCAAATAGGGAATTTCTCTGATGCACGGTCCGCACCAAGTAGCCCAAATGTCAAAGTAGACGTACTTCCCAGCCAAATCGTCCATAGAGGTTTTGCCACCGGCGTAATTGACATAGTCGAATTTTGGAGCGGGTTGACCTTTGAACAATTTGCTGATGCGGTTATATTTTTCGGTCAACTCGGCCTTTTCTTCGTCATTGGTTGAGATTTCCATCACACCAGAATAGATCTCTTGAACCCCCTCATAAGAAGGCGATAAATAACCGCCTAAAGCTTTGGCCAAGCCATTGCGGATGTTTTCACTTTTCAATCCTTTGATGCGGGCAATCACAGCCGCGAGTGTCTCTGGATGGTTCATCAAGGTGTTGTAGTCCATCATCTCAGAAGTGACGAGACTCTTGTAGCTCGAAAAGGTTATATAATCGGCATCGTTGTCAAAGTCGACTTCTTTTAACGGCGCTGTAACAAAATCTTGAGCTTTGAAGTCAGCATCCTCGGCATAATAGGCATGTGAAGATTCATAATACTGGAGCATACCCAAATATTCATAATTCAAATTTTTGGTTTCTATCTCAACAAATTCGGGATCGGTGGCTTTTAAGTTTTCAAGCAGAAGGGTGCAGGCCTCTTTGATGTCTTGATTTTTTTTGACATAAGCTGCCTCATCCAACAAATAGAGGGCTTTGTAGTCACCAGTTAATTTTTCTTTTTCTAAATATTTTTTAGCCAAATAGTTGTTGGCGACAGCACCTGTACCCGAGTAAACAAGGCTTTCGTCGTACTGCGCAGTATCCATATCAAGGTGAAGACTGTCTCCAGGAGTTAAGAAAATTGTGGTCATTTCCGCGTGAGAAAAGGAGTAATAGCCTTGAGTAACACGCAAGGTGTCGCTAAAAGTGCCATCCTCTTTAACTTGTAATTCATGCGAAAAGTCACTTCCCGAAACGAAAGCTTTTTCCCCTCTTGGGTTTTGAATGGTGCCAGAAAACAGCACATAATCAGGAGTTTTTTCCAAACCACAACCAGACAGAATAAGCAGTGTCGCTAGTGATAAAATGGATTTAATATAGAACATGAGTGAATGTTTATGTGATTAATTCAAGCACCAAATTACAATAAAACCGCTTAATCTAATTTTATTTTGCCATTTTGACCTTAACAATTTTTCATTTCATTAGTTATCGGGCTTATTTTATAAATAATTGAATGATTTAACTTTTTGCCCAAATGGACACTTTTCGTTATTTTCGCAAACGATGACACATTTTAAAAAAGGCCTTAGTATTTTCTTCTTAACCTTATTTCTTTTTTCTTTCATAATTCAGCACTTTTCCCAACTGGTAGATGAAAGTAATCGTTCTATGGTCATGGAACCCGAAAAGGAATTGGAGCAGAATACCCTAGACTATCAGTGCCCAGTCTCATCACAAAGGCTATTTTTCCGCAGTAGTGATTCGCAAGAGCTACTATCACCAAAGGGTCATTTAGTGCAGATTTCTGGTGGTTTTCTCAACAATACTTCACCTCCTCCAGAAGCTTAAAATCAAGTTCAGAAGGAAAATTTCCCAAGTTTCATAGTTTGATTGCAAATACAAAAACGTAAAAAATTGAGTACGATGAAGAATTTATTTAAACATTTTAAAGGTGATTTTTTTGGAGGTATTACAGCTGGTATCGTTGCTTTACCTCTAGCGCTGGCTTTTGGGGTTTCCTCAGGACTGGGTCCAGACGCAGGACTCTATGGGGCCATTTTCATTGGTATTTTTGCCGCGATTTTTGGTGGCACGCCAACCCAGATTAGTGGTCCAACAGCGCCAATGACTGCTGTGAGTTTGGTAGTTATTTCAAGCATTATTGCTGCCAACGATGGAGATTTGAGTGTAGCTCTACCCGCTATTTTAGGCGTGTTTTTCTTGTCAGGATTAATTCAAATTGCCCTTGGTGCCATTCAAATTGGCAAGTACATCCGTTACATCCCTTATCCAGTGGTCTCAGGATTCATGACCGCCATTGGGGTTATTATTTTGGCCACCCAGTTGTTGCCAGTCTTGGGATACTATCCTAAGGAGGACATTGAATATGTCAATACCTTTAAGGCTGAATCGGAGCAAGTTCTACTCGAAAAGATTCTCAAGGACGAAGCAGGCGAAGGCTATTTGGTGTTAGAAGATTTTACGGAAACTCAGCTAAGGGCTCAGAAAATTACTAATGAGGACATCTTGAACGAAGCCCAGTTATTGGCTGGCGATAAGGCCAAATCAGTTTATGGGTCTCTTACGGCATTGCCTAGAGCACTGAACAACACCAATCTACTTGAGTTGTCTTTAGCTCTTTTGACCATCATCATCATCTATGGCTTTAAGAGAATAACTACGGCAGTTCCTAGTACGTTGGTGGCACTTTTTATTGTCTCCGTGGGTGCTGTTGCCCTGGGCCTCGATTACAAACCAATCCCACAAATTCCTGAAGGTTTCCCAACACCCCGATGGGAAATTTTTACGCAGTTTGATCTTGCCCGTATGGCGCCCTATTTCATGACAGCAATATCCTTAGCACTACTAGGATCCATAGACTCACTTTTGACCTCAGTAGTTGCGGACAACATGACTAAAACAAGGCATAATCCTAATAAAGAATTGGTAGGACAAGGCATTGGAAATTCTGTTGCAGCCTTCTTTGGAGGCATACCTGGAGCAGGAGCAACGATACGGACGGTGGTCAACATTAATGCAGGAGGAAAAACCCGATTGTCGGGAATTATTGCAGGTTTACTCTTGTTGGTCATCCTTCTTTCTCTTGGTCCAATTGCCTCTCAGATACCAGCCGCGGTATTGGCGGGAATTCTTGTGACAGTGGGGATTGGGGTTATGGACTACAAAGGATTGAAGGCCATTCGTACAATGCAGAAAAGCGAGGTTTTTGTCATGCTATTGGTTTTGGTTTTGTCGGTTTTTTGGGATTTGGTAAGCGCGGTTGGATTAGGACTGATTTTAGCTGCATTGATTTTTATGAAAAAAATTGGTGATGTCACGGCGTCACAGGCGTCCATCGAAACTCTAGATCATCCAAATAATGAATTCTGGGCCGATGAAAAAACACATTTGAAAGCCATGAAAGGACATGTCTTTGTCAAGCACCTGAATGGCCCAGTCTTTTTTGGCTCTACTTCTGAACTCAAACAATTGACCAGTCAGATACCGGCAGAGGCCAAAGAAGTGATCATCCGAATGGATAAGGTGCCTTATATTGACCAAACTGGGCTGTACACGCTAGAGGATATTATTTTGGATTTGAATCAAAAAGACATTAAGGTTTCATTGGTTGGACTTAACCAACAGCCCGCTGTGCTTTTAGAAAAAATCGAAATCATTCCGATTCTGGTGCCAAAAAGTCGAATTTTCAAGAGTTTTGAAGAATGCCTAAACTTTCTATCTCCTGCAAAATAGGGGAATAACCGCGATCTTTATAATTATTGAGGGTTGTAGATGCTAACCGCTGATTTCAAAACATCTGCTTTGTCAAATGACATGGTTTTTGTTTTGAAATTGGCGTACATCTCCATTTGATCATCGTAATGAGGACTCTCTGGACGTCTGCTGTTGCCGTAAGACAGGACAGACTCGAAATAGGTCTTTTTGGGAGTAAATCGCACCAGTCCGATATAAGATTCTCCGTGAGTGATTTTTAAACGTCCGTTTTTGTAGGGTTCGCCGCGCATGGCCGTCACCACGTCAGGCAGTCCATAAATGGGCAATTCTTTGTCCCCACGCACCAGCTGTTGAAAATCGCCCAGTTGGATGCTGGTTTTCCCAAAATGAGTAATCATGTAAACCTTGGTTTTTTGAAGCGCTTGAAATAAAACTTCTGATGTGAAAACCTTGTCAGCACCCAGTTGATTGTAAAAAGCGCCAAGTTGATAGTATAAAACAGCATAAGATCCCGCTCCAAATGAATTCGCATCTGCTTTGCGATCCCACTGCTGAATACTCTTCAAAACATCGGCAACATCGGGATAATCACTTGGATTCATTTCAAATAAAACGTTGATATCCATGAAATTGTAGTGCAACGGAGTTGGTAGTTGGTGGTCGTATTTGACAGTTTTGAACTGCTCATAATTGATGGTGTCTTTAGCCTCCAGTAGCGATAACAAACGCGTGGATCGGTTGTTGTCATAAGTTTCGTAATTCATGGTCTTGGAGAATTTATCGGCACGAGGATTCTCGTCAGATCCAGTAGACTTGAATGGGCTGTGATTGGCGTTGTAGACAAATCCTGACTTGGGACTAATGACCTGGGGCAAGTCCTCGGTATTGTAGTAGGTATCCCACAAGGTGGCCATGGTGTTCCCTGGAACCACTTTAGTCCAATCGTATTTCTCGTTTCTTATGGGAATTTTACCATTAGAAATATAGAAAATGGTATCGTTGCGATCGGCATAGCCAATGTTATAGCCGGGTATGGCATTCATTTTCAGCACCTGATAGAATTCGGAGAAGGACCGCGCTTTGTTCATGCGCCACCATTGCTCCACGGCGTTGATGTTCGTTGTACTTGGCGTTCTCACAGAAAACGTCCCTTTATTGTTTTTAAGCGTTGGACCATAAATGCTATTGTAATACTTTTTCTTGACAGGGATGGGAATTCCAAGTAATTTGACATAAACCTTGGCCTTGTGCTTTTCGAGTCGATGGGCTTTGCCGTCGACGAAGTAAATGTCTTTCTTTTTTGAATCCATTTCCAAAGAGAACACGTCAGCTTTATCGGGATAATTGACGGTATGGGTCCAACCAAGGGATTCATTGGCTCCTGTAAACAGACAGGGAGCACCTGGAAAAGTAGCCCCAATGATGTTGGTACCTTCTTCACTGACCAAATGCGCCTCCAGCCACGACATTGGTCCTTCCAAGGGTTGATGGGTGTTGATGGCTAAAAAAGTTTCGTCTGAACCACTGAGACTTCGGCTGACAGCGATCAAATTGGACCCCTTGGTGTCATGCTCTATCTGCGGTGTGTAAACCGGCAATTCTTCCTTGACAATGGAACTCACCAATTGGTCAGCACCATTGGAAATAAAAAGTTGCAATTGGGTGTAAACCAATAATTCTTTTGGACCAAGAGGAAAAAGTTCCTTGAGGATAACCTCCTTTGGATGATGTTCTGCATAGGCATTCATTCCAAGACAATAACCTTCCAAAATCTTTATAAATTCAGGACTAAGTGTATTATATAAACGATGAACTGTATTTTTAGCGCCAATGAATTGAGTTAAAAAATCTGCCGAAGCCCCTTTGAGCCCTATTTTTTTGCTCAAAAGAGCATTGCCAGCCAAATAAGCGGTCTGAATGGTCTGAAAATCATCCTCTGCTTGAGCCCATGCCAGCCCATAGGCTACCTCTGCATCGGTAGCAGCGTATATGTGAGGAACCCCGTAGGTATCTCGGATAATCTCAATTTGACTCGGGTTGATTTGGCCAAAAGCGATAACTGATAGGCCAAAATAAAATGTGATAAATGGTTTTGTATTCAAGAGAAGGAATTTTAACCAAAAGTATATTTTATTTTAAATATGACTCCTAATAACAGATACATGAATGTTATTACATCTAAAAACTATGCATTTAGTCGATATTGATATTAATTTTTATCGTTTTTCATCTATTCGTGAAATACTTAGTTTGGCGAATGGAGTTGTATTATTTTTACAGCATATAAATTACGTCGAATGATTGCCGTTATTAAAAAATTGTTGGGACTAGGCCCTAAAACTGACTTGTCTTACTTGGTGAACTCTGGCGCTGTTATTATTGACGTAAGGTCGAAAGCCGAATTTGAGGCAGGTCATATTAGGGGAGCGAAGAACATTCCGCTTAACGCCTTGACCGCCGAGATGAAACAATTCAAAAAAGATCAAATGATCATTACTTGTTGCGCCTCAGGAATGCGCAGCGCCTCTGCCAAATCCATTTTGAAAACCAATGGCTTTTTGGTGGTTTACAATGGTGGGGGATGGCAAAGTCTTGAACTAAAGCTATTAAAAAAGTAGAAAATATGAATATCGAATCGGTTTTTGAAAACAATAAAAATTGGATTGCAGAAAAATTAAATACCAGTCCGAACTATTTCGATACCCTTGGCGAGGGTCAAACCCCTGAAATTTTATACATCGGCTGTTCGGATTCTCGCGTGACCGCTGAGGAATTGATGGGAGCCAATCCAGGGGAGGTGTTTGTCCACAGAAATATCGCCAATATGTTCATCAGTATTGACCTCAATGCCATGTCAGTGGTCAATTATGCCGTCAATCATCTTAAGGTCAAACACGTCGTAGTTTGCGGTCACTATGGCTGCGGAGGGGTCAAGGCTGCCATGATGTCCCAAGACTTGGGGATACTTAACCCATGGTTGAGAAATATTCGGGATGTCTATCGCTTGCACATGGATGAGTTAAATACCATTCAAGATGAAGAAAAAAAATATGACCGTTTGATAGAGCTTAATGTTCAAGAGCAATGTATCAATTTGATCAAAACGGCAGACATTCAAAAAGCATTTCGAGAGAGAGGGCTGATCGTTCACGGCTGGGTTTTTGACGTTCATACCGGACAACTGATTGATTTGAAGATAGATTTTAAAGGAATCCTTGAGCATATCATGAAAATCTATCATTTGGATTAACGATATCTTCCTAAATGTACTTTACGCATTTTACTAAGAACTGATTCAATTGAAATCATTTTTCAATACCAAGCGGCAACTTCGCGGTTTCTGACGATTAAATGGGTTTGATCTAAGGTTTTGTTTCTATTACCCATAAGGTGCAAAAATTGACGGGTAAACAAGAACGCAATCCGTTTGTTGACAATCGGTTCATCTTTGAGCTTTGAATGTTAAAGAATCTATGGCGTCATGGCAGAAGAATAGATTTTGGGGCAATTCTTCTCAAATGTACAAAAATTCAAAAAAATTTGACTTTAATATTTATCTACAATTAGAAACGATTTTATAGGTTATAATTAATTATAATTGATTTATGTTTTATTGTATATTTGAGGATCATAAACATTAAAATCATGAAAAATTATTTACTTTTTTTAACAATGAGTGTAATTTCATTAACTGGATTTGCTCAATTTGGAGTTAGTGGTGGCTATGTAAGTAGCACCCAAAAATATTCAGACGGAGACGGTTCTGTTTCTTTTTCAGGAATTGACGGATTCAATCTTGGTGTGACTTATACTTTAGATATTAACGATACGTTTCAATTGCGTCCAGAAGTTCATTTCGTTTCGGTCAGTTATGATGGCGAATCCATGAATGGTTTGCTTGCTCCTATTCCTGTTCTCTATGGTGTAGGAGACGCTTTTACCCTTCAATTCGGTCCAACCCTTGGATTATCTCTTGAGGAATCCTCTGAAGATTATACCAATTTTGCTTTAGGAGCTGTTCTTGGGGTGTCTTATGCCTTCAACGATAGTGTTTACGGACAACTGAGATATCTGCCTCAGTTATCCAATTCTTACACTGGTGGTGAGGATTTTAAAGTGAGAACTAACACGCTCTCTCTGTCAATAGGATATAATTTTTAAATCCAGTAGTTGAATTAAATATAAAAGGGGCTCAGGCCCCTTTTTTATAACCTACAATCCCCTAATCTGCTGTTGACTCTTTTCCCATTGCTCCAACTTCGGGAATGCCCACGCAAAAAAGCCTGTCAAAACCCATTTCCATGAGTGTAATTAATACCTATTCACGCATCTATTGTGAAGAGTCAATCTCCGAATTCTAATAATCAAGATTGCCGTAGCCTAGAGAACAATACATGGCTATTAGCGCCATCGACATCAGTTCCATCTCCCTGTGCGTCTTTGCTCATTGGCTAATGCAACTTTGAAAAACTTTATATGTTATTTCAGAGACTATTATTGCTAATGTAGTTCAGCTTGAATACTGCCACAGCTGAGCATGCTGTTGCCAAAGTAGGGATTGCGAATAGTTTTTTCAAAACTCAACCAACTGGCTCCTTGATTGTTATTAGCCATTGGACAAAATTGACTGAACACAGTTTGCCCAACTCCAAATAAACTTACCACCTGCGTCATAGCTTCCGACAATGCTATGAATTGTTTTCTTTGATCAACAATGCCTTGAGCTTCGGACATCTGTTGAGCCAGACCGATTAGGATTGTTTTTTTGTCCGACCACTCCTCCATCGAAGACATGTCTAGTGAAGAGGCCGCAATGGCCTTTAATTCTTGAACTAAACTATTGGAAGTCTTGGCCGCTAAGGCGACATCATCTTGTACCAAGGCTTCCTTAAGTCTCATGTATGCCTGTAAAGCGTTTCCTAGTTCGGATTGAAACCCTGGTGGGGTATCTACTTGTCTTGGGTTCTTTTGACTCATCATAGAGTTTTTTCCACTCAATTGAGCGGCGGCGTCCACGGTGAATGTGCCGTTGGTCACAATGGTTTCTCCTGATTTTAGTCCTGAAATAATGGCGTAGTTTTGATTGACTAAAGGACCTAGTTCTACTTCTCGCAATTCAAAAACGGGAATGGCGTTGTCGGGCTTTACGTATACAATCGATCGCTTGCCAGTCCACATGACCGCACTGGAAGGCACAAACACTTCTTTACTGGAAGGGCCGTTTACTCCTTTGAGTTTTCCACTGACGAACATGCCTGGCTTGAGGGATCCATCACTATTCTTCAGTTCAGCTCTAACCAGAACCGTTCGAGTAGAGGAGTTAAGAGTCGGCTCAATAAAAGTAATCACAGCTTCTCGAGAGTCGTTTTTATAGGCATTCGAAGAAATGCTAATGGTTTGACCAACTTTCAAAAGTGGAATCTGACTTTCATAGGCATCAAACTTGGCCCAAACCGAGTTCAAATTGGCAATTTTGAACAGTGGCTGCCCCGACTTGACGTAGTCTCCGCTGTTGACCATTTTTTCGATAACCGTCCCTGAGGTATTGGCATAGATGGTTACAACGTTGGAAACTTTGCCGGACTGTTCCATGTTTTGGATCTGAGATTCGGAGAGTTTCCATATTTTTAATTTGTTGCGAACAGCTTGGTAAAGTTCAGGTTGAGTTTCCTTCAATCCTACGGTGGTTAGCAATTCTTGTTGAGCCGCCACCAATTCGGGAGAGTAAATCGTTGCCAATTTCTCACCTTGCCTGACCATTTCCCCTGTAGTATTGACAAAAAGAGTCTCTATTCTGCCATTGAAATAACTCGACTGAATACTATTCAATGATTCATTTTCGGCAATTTTACCCGAAAGCTGTAGCTCATTTCCGTCCGCAATCTTACCTCCTACCACTGTAGTTTGAACATTGGCAAGAGCCATGGCGTTGTCGCTCATTTTAAACTGATTTGGCATCAGCCCAGCTCCTTCTTGATCAACAGGGGTAAGGTCCATACCGCACAACGGACATTGACCAGGATTATTCTGCATGATTTGAGGGTGCATCGAACAAGTCCACATTTGGTTTTGCCCACCCTCAACCATGTGATCATGAGATTCAATGCCTTGAGAGAAACGTGGACTAAAAAGAAGATAACCTCCTACAAGCCCAATGATTACTGCAATTATAATGGTCAAATTACTTTTCTTCATATCAGTACTGTCTAAAATTGAATGCCCTTACGGGTAAGGTTGTTCCTCAATAGGGAATGATGTTATTGTTTAATTTTATCGCTCACCATGCCACAGTTGATCATCATACTGCCAAACAAGGGATTCGTAACTTCTTCGTTTAGGCTCAACCAATAACCCCCTAGACCCTGCTTGTACATAGGACAATACTGAATATAGATGACCTGTGGTGCTCCAGTATTTTTTACGATACCAATCATATTTTTAGTGATTGATTCAAAAGATTCTCTTTGTGCAGCCAAGTCTGCGTTTGGAATCTGTAAAGCAGTTTTAGCTACAGCTCTAACAGCAATGCTAAAGTTTTGTTTGTCGTCAACTGGATAGAAATCAGGATCCAATTCCTGAATAGAACTGGCCAATGTTTTCGCATGCATGCTGGCGGACACACTGTCGTCTGAGACTAAGGCGTCCTTGAGCTTCATGTAGTGGTCTATATAAGTATCATTAGCAACCGACATGCTAGACTCGGGAGCGTGATGTTCTTTTTTGGTCTCTTTGCAGGATGCCAATAAAATGGCAATCGCTGTCAAGGTAATTAGTCCGAGGGTGGTGTTTTGTGTTTTCATGTGATTTGTTTTATTGATTACTTAAATAGTTAATGATGGCCGATTGCGAATAATAATTTTTTAGAGCGTCAATTTTAGCGACTTCTAAGTTCAACAAAAGTTCTTGAGTTTCGAGAAGGTCTTTAAAATCTTTGCTTTGAACTTCGTAATTTTTTAGCAAAAGATCCAGACTGTATATGGCTTTTTCTATATTTAAAGAGAAAGTCTGATAACTTATTCTAGCGGACTCGCGTTCTGATTGTGCTGCCACAAGAATATCCACCAATTGATTTCTCCTGTTATTTTTTTCTGACAATAGGGCTTGTTGTTTGAGGTTGTTTTGAACTGTTTGTGATTTGTATTTGTGACTAAAAATTGGAATGGAAAGACTGAGCATAGGCATGAGCATGTCTTTGCCGTTATCTTCAATTTCGAGGTCACTACGCGCTTCAACACTGACGTATTCAATGCCTAAACCAAGATTGGGGGAGGATTCTTTTTTATTGACCAACTCAGCCCCAGTCACTGAAGCAAACAGCTTGTCGTATTTGACCAACTCGGGATGCAACTCAATCGCATTGTCATCGTTAAGGACATCTAGCTCTGGTAAAGTTAAGTCCGATACCAAAGAGACGTTCATTTCCGAATCTCGATTTAAGAGATGATTAAAAGCGGCTTCTTCTTTTCTACTGGCCTGATTAAGCAGCTCTTTTTGTCGGTTGAGCTCATTTTGTCTCATCTGCAGTTTCAAAACATCAACTAACGAGGCCTTTCCTACTGAAACGGCATTCAAGGCGATGGTTTCATAGGTATTGATGAGTTTGATGTTGTCATCCAATACATCTTTTTTGGCTTGAATGGCAAACAATATGTAGTAGGATTGGGCAACTGCCAGTCTCAATTTGCGCTGTGCCAGCACCAAATTTTCGTATTCTACATTGGCTAAGGTCGAGGCGTAGTTTTGTCTGGCAGTAATGGTTCCAAACCAAGGCATCATTTGCCTCACAGAAAAGCGCAATTTCTGTGCTCCTGTTCTAGTTTCGGTCTCATGGACAAAAAATCCAAAACCTAATTCGGTATTGGGCAGCGAATTGACTTCGTTGACTTTTTCCAAGGCGATGTCGTTTTTATATCCTAAAGCTTGCAGCTCTAAATTGTTGGCTTCAGCCTCGAGTATGTAGGACTGCAAGTCTTGGCCTTGCGTCAAACTAATGACCAATAGGGCAAGTATGCTAAGACTGTATCTATTCATTTTTCTCTGTTCTTTTAAGTTCAAATTCTGCCTTCCAGCTAAATAGTACTGGGACAACAAATAGGGTAATCAATGCCAGCAACATCCCGCCAAAACTTGGGATTGCCATTGGAATCATGATATCGCTGCCTCGTCCAGTCGAAGTCAAAACAGGCAACAATGCCAGTGCTGTAGTTGCTGTAGTCATCAAACAGGGTCTGATGCGTTTTTGTCCTGCTTGAACGACCGCAGCATGAATTTCGGTAACACTTTTTGGCTCGAGGCGCTCAAAATTCTGTTTCAAATAAGTTCCCATAACTACGCCGTCGTCGGTGGCAATGCCAAAAAGAGCAATAAATCCTACCCATACCGCTACACTCAGGTTTATTGGATGCATTTGGAAAAGACTTCTCAAGTTTGTTCCCAAGAAATCAAAATTCAAAAACCATTCTTGCCCATAGAGCCAAATCAAAATAAATCCTCCCGCAAAGGCTACTGCAATGCCCGAAAAAACCATGAGTGAAGTTCCCACCGATCGAAACTGAAAATACAAGACAATAAAAATGATAAACAGGGCCAATGGAACAACAACTTTCAACGTTTTTTCGGCGCGCAGCTGATTTTCATAAGTGCCAGTAAATTGGAAGTTAACCCCTTTCGGCACTACCAATGCGCCTTGGCTAATTTTATCATTGATGAGGGACTGAGCGTTTTCAACAACATTGACCTCGGCATAGTCGTTCAATTTGTCAAAAAGCACATATCCCACTAGAAAAGTATCCTCGCTTTTGATCATTTGAGGACCTTTTTCGTAAGAAATTTGAGCCACTTCGCCCAATGGAATCGGGTTGCCTTTTCCAACGGGAATGTAAATGTTACTTAGGTCTTCGGGAGTAGAGCGCTGCTCTCTAGGATACCGAACTCGGATGCCATATCGTTCTCTTCCTTCCACCGTTTGAGACAACACCATTCCGCCAACAGCTACTTGAAGAACCTGTTGAACTTGATCTACGGAAAGGCCATATCGAACTAATTTTTCACGATCAATGTCGATGATGAGGTAGGGTTTGCCCACAATTCGATCAGCAAAAACCGCCTCTGCCTTGACCCCTTCGGCTTCTTTCAGAATTTTCTCTAACTCAAGACCAAAGGCCTCGATGTCTTCCAAGTTTTGCCCTTTGACCTTAATACCCATTGGTGCGCGCATTCCTGTTTGAAGCATGACCAAACGAGTTTCGATGGGCTGTAATTTTGGGGCAGAAGTCACTCCAGGCAACTTACTGACCTTGACAATTTCTTCCCAAATATCATCAGTCGATTTGATTTCCGGCCTCCAGTTTCTGTAATATTCTCCGTCTTCGTCTTCGATCAATTTTGCGGTGGACAAATCAAAATCAGAGGGATCAGTTTTGCCAATATACTGGTCGTGATTTTCTACGGTTAGGTTGGGATTAATCGCTAATCCGCCATCTTTTAGCATAAAAACACCGTCATCGTTTACTTTATACCTTTGGGGAATTCCTCTTTCATTACGAGCATATTCGGGTTTGTAAATGATGACGTTCTCATACATGGACAGCGGCGCTGGATCCAAAGCCGATTCCGTCCGACCAGCTTTTCCAACCACAGAAGCGATTTCTGGAAGGTTGGCTACAGCCATATCCAGCTGTTGAAGAACCCTTTTGTTTTCTTCGATGCCGGCGTGGGGCATTGAAGTAGGCATGAGTAAAAACGACCCTTCATTGAGCGACGGCATAAACTCTTTACCAGTTTGTCGCATGATGAGCAGCCCGCAGACCACCAAAGCAGTTGGAATAGAAAGAAATAATATTTTGTTATTCAGCGCCCACGTCAATAGACTCGTATATTTTCTGTGGAACAACCAAAACACCCCCAACAGTCCGAAGCAAATGATGGCCACAAATATCAAGTTGATGCTGATGGACCGATCAAACCCAAGAGGACGCCAATAATCTGCCAACAGTAAAATGACAGTAGTGCAGGTGATGCCTACATCAATAAGTTTAGACCGAGAAGGAGTAACTTTTTCCAATTGAAGCAGCACACCCGATAGAGCAAATGCAACGATTGAAAGTCCTAAGGCATAGCCTGAGACCAAAACTACTAGCCCAAGTATTCCTAAAATGAGATGTAACATTAGTCTTACTCGAGGTCGAATCTTTCTTTTTTTGAAAATGTATGCAGCAAATGGAGGTATAAAAAATAAGGCAACTGCGATTGAAGCGCCTAATGCCATGGTTTTGGTAAAGGCGAGAGGTCGGAATAGCTTGCCCTCTGCACCAATCATTGTAAATACTGGAATAAAACTGATGATGGTGGTCGACACAGCGGTTATAATGGCGCCAGACACCTCTTGGATGGCATTGTAAACAATTGTATTAATTCCTAATTTACCGTCATGTTCGTCGAGGTGTCGAATGATGTTTTCGGATAAAATAATTCCAACATCTACCATAGTGCCAATCGCAATGGCAATGCCTGATAAGGCAACAATGTTGGCATCCACCTCAAAATACTTCATCCCTACAAAGACCATCAGTACTGCAATAGGCAACAATCCCGAAATTAAAATGGATGCTCTTAGGTTGAAAACCATGACCACTATAACAAAAATGGTAATCAAGATTTCAAGAGTTAGTGCATCATTAAGGGTGTTCAAAGTTTCTTGAATCAACTCGGTGCGGTCATAAAAGGGAACAATGGTTAACTGAGAAGTGGTTCCGTCGGCCAAAATTTTGGAAGGTAGCCCTGCGCTCAAATCGATGATTTTGGCTTTGACATTTTGAATCACTTCCATTGGGTTTGCGCCGTAACGGGCAACAACAACGCCTCCAACGACCTCGGCGCCTTCTTTGTCCAAAATCCCTCTTCGACTGGCAGGGCCTTCTACGACTCTAGCAATATCTTTGATTCTGATTGAAACAAAATCTTTTGAAGAAACAACGGCATTTTCTAAATCAGCAATAGTTTCAACATAGCCCAGTCCTCGAATCAAATATTCTGCTTGATTGATTTCTATGGTTTGAGCCCCAATATCTTTGTTGTTTTTTTTGACTGCCTGAACGACTTGGTCAAGGCTGAGGCCATATTGCCTCATCAATTCTGGATCGACATCAATCTGATATTCCAAAACGTGTCCACCAATTGACGCGACTTCCGAAACTCCATCGGAAGAGGCCAAGGCGTATTTGACATAAAAATCTTGAATGCTTCTCAATTCTTGCAAATCCCAGCCTCCAGTAACATGGCCATCTTTGTCACGTCCTTCAAGGGTGTACCAATAGATTTGACCAAGGGCAGTCGCGTCAGGACCCAAGGCTGGACTGGCATCGTTCGGAAGCAAACCACTGGGCAGGGCATTCAATTTTTCTAAGATTCGACTGCGACTCCAATAGAATTCGACATCTTCGATAAAAATGATATAAATGCTCGAAAAGCCAAACATCGACGTGCTTCGAATCGTTTTTACTCCTGGAATACCAAGAAGCGCCGAGGTGAGCGGATAGGTAATTTGATCCTCAATGTCCTGCGGAGATCTTCCTTCCCATTTGGTGTAAACAATTTGCTGATTTTCGCCAATGTCAGGAATGGCATCTACGGCGACAGGATTGTTAGGCAAAAATCCAGTATCCCAGTTAAAAGGAGCATTGACGACCCCCCAACCTACAAAGAGGACAAGGAGCAGAAAAGCTACAAGTTTGGTTTCTATTAAAAATTTAATGCTTTTATTGAGCATAGCCTGAAAATTTGATTTTGAGATGATAGAAGTGAGTGCCACAAAGCACTTGGCCGATGAGACAAGGTCCCTCGACAAGTACGACTAAAATCTAAAAATCAAATCAAGAAGGTCTGATGAAGAACTTGGACGTTCCTGACTATAATTGGAGGAACGTAGTGTTCAAAAGTAACTTGCTTGTCACCATCAAGTAGAGGCAACAATTGATATGCGGTTGATGGGACTGCATCAAAATGTAGCGGCTCGAAGGCCCATTGATGTGCTGCCAAATTGAGTTCATCTTGTCCTTCAATATGAAAGATTTTATTGGAACAACAACCGGTTTTTACCAACTCACAACCCGCAGTTTTACTGTTGGTTTGAAGCACTTCCATACCACAAGACTTGGCGTGGCCAAACCATGAGGAATCGACCAGGAAATTCGCGCAATAGTGCTGCTCTACGGTATACGACAAGGTAGAACAGAGCACTAAAAGTGCCATACTTACGGACGCTATTTTTAACGCAATTTGCTTCATAGACAATGACAAAGCTACAAATTATTTATTTGCAACTCTTTGTTTAACAAAATTTTAGATTTTTTGCATCTGTTCGAATTGCGCGATGAACTGGACTAAAGTCAAAAACTTTTCTCAGTCCAACTACCCGTGTTGTGGTATGATTTAGTTTCGTACTTTTACTTGAACATCCCAAAACAAAAACGATGAAAAAATTTTCCAATATCTTGAGCTTTCCTTTCGGACTCTTCATGTTGAACGCAGGTCTGAATAAATTTTTGAATTATATGCCTATGCCAGACGACATGTCTGACGCAATGAAAGCATTCATGGAAGCCTTGTTAAGTGTTGGCTGGCTTGTTCCTCTTATTGCAGTAGTAGAAATTGTTGCCGGACTGATGATTCTTTTTCCAAAGACCAGACTCGCTGGAGCATTGGCAATGCTCCCCATTTCTGTAGGCATTTTATTGACTAATACCATTACCGATACTTCCGGTTTGGCAATTGGAATTGTAGTTTTTGTTTTGAACATAGGGATACTATTCTGTCACAAAGATCAATTATGTCCGTTAATGGGATGTCAATTAAAGACCAAGTCGTAGTTTAAACAAGCTCATTTTTTGATGTCAGAAGGTAAAACGGGAGTCTTTAAATTGACCGAAAGTGCACGCATCAAGTTGGCATCATGGCTAGACCGCTCGGCAGTTTGGGTCAGCGAAAACTGGGGCAAGGTCCGTTCGGTAACTTCCCGAGAAAAAAAGGAAACCGTGGAAGCACTGCTCATCCTAAAACAGATCGTTCTGCTTAAAGTAGTGAGCGCTGAGGATAAAAAATTTGTGAAAAGCCAGTCTGGAGACATTGCAAAAATATTATTTCTGATCAGTTTAAAATTTATCCCCATCCCCATACCAATGACCCCAATGCTCATTTATTTGGGTAAGAAAATAGGAGTAGACTTCCTCCCTAAGAAGCAGAGGGATTAATTTTTAAGTGTAATCAAATTGCATAATCTTATCTTTGCCCAAATATAAACCTATGAATACCAAAAAGGAAATTGTTGCCGATTGGCTCACCAGATACACTGGAGTGGAGCTTTCTGACTTTGGAGATTACATTTTATTGACGAATTTTCAGAAATATGTCATTATGTTTTCCGAGATGACTGGTGCACCAATCGTTGGCCTCGACAAGCCCATGTCCTCGGCATCAATCAATAACATTACCATGATTAACTTTGGTATTGGAAGTCCCAATGCGGCATTGATCATGGATTTGCTCACAGCCATAGAGCCAAAGGCAGTGTTGTTTTTGGGGAAATGCGGGGGGTTGAAAAAAAGAAATAATATTGGAGACTTTATTCTCCCCATAGGAGCCATACGAGGAGACGGTACTTCAGACGATTACCTGCCCAAAGAAGTGCCAGCCATGCCGTCCTTCGCCTTACAACGCGCCATTTCTACTTCCATCCGACAAAATGACGTAAGTTATTGGACCGGAACGGTCTATACCACCAACAGAAGAGTTTGGGAACACGACGAAGAGTTTAAAAACTACCTGTCCAAGATCAGAGCCTATGCCATAGATATGGAAACAGCCACCTTGTTTGTGGTTGGATTTCACAACAAAATCCCCACTGGTGCTTTGCTGCTCGTTTCGGACCAACCTATGGTAGCGAGTGGTGTTAAGACTCAGGCCAAAGATGCGATCAATTCAAAGAAATTTGACAGCACTCACATTCAGGTTGGAATCGACGCCTTGATGGAGTTGATCACCAAAGGGGAAACGATCCGTCATTTGAAGTTTTAGTTTGACCAAATGAACTTGTCGATGATTTCTGCCCAATCAAATCAACCTTATTTTCCTTGCAAAAGTTGTTATGAATCTGATGAAATTACCCCCAAATAGTAAATTTTTGTTAATCTCCAAATGGGGAGATACTCTCGACATCGCCTACAGCCTTCAGAAGGATGGCCATGAGGTTAAAATGTATATTGAGGAAAAGGATTACCGAGAAATTGGACTCGGGTTCGTAAAGAAAACCAATCAATGGCAAAAGCACGTGGACTGGGCAGACGTCATTGTTTTTGATTACACGGGGTTTGGAGCGGAATGTGAACAATTGAGAAATGCGGGCAAATGTGTTTTTGGAGGCTCTATTTATACCGATAACCTCGAGCTGGATCGCAATTTTGGACATCTTGAACTGAAAAAGCATCACATCAAAACGCTGCCTTCTCAAGAATTTACCAGCTTCGGCGAGGCCATTAGCTTTGTTCAAAACAATCCAGATGCGTATGTCATCAAACCTTCTGGCGAAACTCAAGAATTGAAACAACTATTGTTTGTAGGAAATGACGATGAAGGAAAGGACGTCATTCGAGTTCTTAAGGCATATGAAAAATCTTGGGGGAGTAATTTTGGAGCCTTTCAACTGCAACGCAAGGTAAAAGGAGTGGAAATTGCAGTTGCTGGTTTTTTTAACGGCAACAAATTTCTTACTCCATACAACATCAGTTTTGAACATAAAAAACTTTTCCCCAATGAATTGGGGGTTTCGACAGGGGAAATGGGAACCAGCATGTTTTGGAGTGCTTCATCTCCGATATTTGATCGTACTCTAAAAAAATTGGAATCCACCCTGGCTCAGAAAAATTTTCGGGGGCACATCGACATCAATTGTATTGTCAATGGCAATGGTATTTACCCTCTTGAGTTTACGTCCCGTTTTGGCTTTCCCCAAGTGTACATTCAAAAATATGGAGTTCTTGATTCCTTTGGTGAATTGCTCTACCATACGGCCAAAGGTAACGACTACGTTATACCGGTGAGAAAGGGATATCAGATCGGGGTATACATGGTAGTTCCTCCTTTTCCGTTCAATGACAAAAAGAGTTTCAATTTATTTTCGAAGGACTCGGTTGTTATTTTTAAGAAGTTGATGCCCGAGGGGATCCATCCCATTCATGTCAAGAAAATTAATGACGAATGGTTGATTACTGGAGACACAGGAATAGCCATTTTGGTCACTGGAAATGGAATCACCATGAAGGAGGCGCAACGGATGATGTACAATAGGGTTTCGAATGTCATCATCAATAACAGCTATTACCGCATTGACATTGGCAACCGATGGACAGAAGACGCCGACCGCTTAAGGTCTTGGGGTTTAATTTAGGCGCACCATGATTTTTAGAAAACTCAAGAATCCCTCTGATTTTTTCAAGACATTACCTGAGGACTGGTTGGACGAGTTATTGCCTCAATGGCCTGTCTTGAAAACAACTTCCGAGGTTTATGGGGTGATAAAGGACAATCAAGTGATTTCGGGCGGTATCGTCTTCAATCAAAACCTGCCTCAACTTTCCCTTGTCGAAATTCAAGCGGCTTTGTTGTTTCAAGGCGCTCCTTATATCGGATATATCTATACTCAGCCAGAATTTAGAGGTATGGGAGCATCGTCATTTTGGTTCCATTCTCTTTTTGACCAGTGCAAAAATCAGCGTTATTGGCTTTCTATCGAAGATCTTCAACTATCGGCATTCTATCAAAAATTTGGCTTTTCCATTCATGAATTTGAAGGACAGTCACTTGATGAATATGTAATGTTTAGGGCATTTTAATTGATTTTATTTCAAAAAAAAATATTTTTTACTTATTTTTGATTTAAGTTTATATTAAAAATTAAAATTAAAATTAAAATTAAAATGAAAAATACAATTAAAATCCTCGCACTTCTTTTGATTTTTCAAATGAGTGCTCAAAATGTAAAAACCTCAGGACAATGGTTGATTGGTGAAAACAAAGGAAAGAGTTTTGTCCTTGCATCTGATGAATACATGGACCTTTATCTCGGTACTGTAGCCGCCTATAATGCCGGTGATGTAGAGAAGGAACTTTCGTATTATGAAGCAGCATTCGGAGCCGAAAACAGAGAATTCACGACCAATTGGCACGCTTCTACGGAGAAAGTGACAAATACACCCGAAGTTATTTTGCCAGTTAGGCTTCAGGGTTCAGACGATGCTCTGGTATTGTCATGGTCAACTGAAGACAGATTATGGAACAACGGATCTACTGAAAAAATGTCTTTGATGGAAGTTTATTCATTCAATAAAGACAAGAAGATTAGTGATTTTTCTCAATGGTACAGAATCGATCGAAACAATGAATTTGGACGTCGAGTAGGGGGCAAATTTTACGGAGAAACTGAAACCGAATATACGGGGAGGCCATTAGTGTTTTCAAACAGAGGCGAGGTTGAGGTCATCGAACAATTGATGCAAGATTACAACAACATGAATGCAGAAGGGTTTTTTGGAGTATTTGCCGAAGGTGCTGTGATCGAAGGGTTTGAGGGCGAGGTTACTCCTATAACATTAGAAATGCTTCAAGGCTATTTTGATACCCTCGCTTCAGTTTCTTGGAAACTTTATGCCATTGTTCCTTTAAAGATTTATAATACAGATCCCGCTTCTGGCGTGACTGTTTTTTCTAGAGAAGTGAGAACAAGTAAAGATGGGTCTGTTTGGGAAAAGGATTTGGTTGAGAACTTTTATTTCAACGTTTCAGGAAAAATTGATCGTGTGATTCAATTCAGCAGAGACATCACTCAAAAATAAATACCGTTTTCGCATTATAAAAAAAGGGGCTATTAGCCCCCTTTTTCATTTACAGTTGTACAAATTATTTACGGGTGAAGGTCAAGTTTTGTCCTTGAAATTCAAGTTGAAAGCTTGATCGATCCTCATTGAATTGCATGGACAGGCCAGCTTCGGCAAGAGTAAATTTTCCGTTGCCTTCGTTTTCTAGTGGCAGTTCGGGCTGTCCCTCAATAACAAGGGTCAACGCCCCATTAGAAGATTTGGTTTCTATTTCGATGGGTGCTTGAGCCGATGTAAAGACACCGCTATAAGGCGTCAAATCTTCTACCTCGGTTACACCATCAACACTGGAAGACCAAGTGTTGTTAGACTCATTCATATCGGGAAGTACCTTGTCAGGATCAATCACTACTTTTTTCAATGCCATGGTCGATGGAACTTTGAAGGTCCAGTTCACATTGCGTTTCCAAATTTCTACAGGAAGCGTGTGACGCATGGTTTCACCATTTTCCATAGTCAATTCCAATTCGACTGGCATTGGCATTTGCTCCATGTTTTCGATGGTAATGACAGCACCTTTCGACGGATCGCCTTCGGCATACTTCACCTCAGTAATGGCTTGATCGAGTTTCCAATTGTTTTGAATCCAAGACCTCCAAAACCAAGACAAATCTTCTCCCGAAACATTTTCCATTGTTCTAAAGAAATCATCAGGCATCGGATGTTTGAAAGCCCAACGCTCCACGTAGGCTCTAAAAGCTTTGTCAAAACGTTCTTTACCAAGAACTTGTTCGCGTAGCATGGTCAGTCCTACACCTGGTTTCATATAGGCCAATAAGCCCAAATTGCGTTCTTTCAAGTTGTCAGGAGCGCTAATGATTGGCTCCAAATTGTCATTGGTCAAAACGGTTGAATACTGATGCATGTTCATTTGAGGATCTTTGTACTCTCCATTGTTGAATTCAGCAGAGCTTATGGAATTGATGAAGGTGTTGAATCCCTCGTCCATCCATGCAAAAAGGCGCTCGTTTGATCCCACAATCATCGGGAACCAAATGTGTCCAAACTCGTGGTCAGTAACACCCCAAAGACGGCCGTTTTTCGCTCTATAACTGCAAAAAACGATGCCTGGGTACTCCATGCCTCCAACAATACCAGCCACATTTACTGCCGCAGGGTAAGGGTATTCGTACCACATTTTGGAGTAATGCTCTATTGATCCTTTCACGTATTCTGTTGAACGACCCCAAGCGTCTTGTCCGTCACTTTCAACTGGGTAGGCCGAAATGGCCATGCTAGTCTTACCGCTTGGTAAGTTGATCCGAGAAGCATCGACGATAAAAGCAGCAGATGAAGCCCAAGCCACATCTCTAGCGTTATTCATTTTGAATTTCCATGTCAATTCCGATGCGCCAGTTGGTCTCGAATTGGGATCAGTCACTTCTTCGGCAGAGCGAATCATAACTGTAGTGTCGCTTTTTGCAGCGGCAGCCCAACGATCCATTTGACTTTTTGTGTAAACCTCAGAAGGGTTTTGTAGCTCACCTGATGCCACGACCATATGACTGGCCGGAACCGTAATGGCCATGTCAAAATCGCCATACTCCAAATAAAACTCTCCTGCACCCAGATAGGGTAGGGTATTCCATCCATAAACATCGTCGTAGACACACATTCTAGGATACCACTGAGCAACGGTATAGAGGTTGCCATTTTCGGTCGCCAAAACTCCCATACGGTCTGAGCCATAGTCGGGAGAGGTGAACGAATAATCAATTTTTAAGGTAATCTTACCGCCTCGGGCATCCAAGCCTTTTGGCAAGTCGATTTGCATGCGCGTGTCGACAATGCGATAGGTCAAATCAACCGAAGTGCTTTTGCGACCGCTGCCGCTGACCATTTTGACAGAAGTGATGTCGTAGCCTCCGTCAAATTCTTGACCTCTGGCGCCGTTACGGCTGCCTCTCAAGGGAATGATGGCATTACCTCTAGAATCTTTTTCAAACAGATTTTGATCCAGCTGCATCCACAAGAAATCCAAGCGGTCTGGGCTGTTATTGGTATAGGTCACGGTTTCAGTTCCTGTGAGTTTTTTTGCAGCGTCGTCCAAGCGTACTGCAATGCTGTAACTGGCACTGTTTTGCCAATAGGCGTGCCCTGGCTGACCACTCGCCGAGCGGGTATCCGTTGCGTTTTTGGTGTAGAAATGATTGCCAAAGGCCTCGTTGTAATCGTATTTTGATCCTTCTTCTTGCGAAAAAGCGGTCATAGCAACGAATAACATGGCAAACAGTAGCGCGAAAATTTTAGAAAATCTTGTCATGGTAAATGATTGAAATGGTTTAGTTTCTTGATAAGCACTGCAAAGTAAAATAAAATGCTTTAGAGTGAATTATTTTTAGAATAATTTTAAGAGAATCTGTAGTGGAACGTATTGATGAGGGTGAATTAAGCACAACGTTTGGGGTATGGCTTGTGGCGGTTTCGAAGCACTTTCCTGTCCACCGAAACCAAAGCTAGCTGCGGAGCGAAAACCTTGCTGGCAGTAGTTTGGCCGCCATAAGCTACATGCTGTGTTGTGCCTTCGTGCTTTTTTATTTTGTTAATTCGTCCTTCATTTTATAACAATGAGCAATTAGTCCTTGTCCGACAATTGAATTAGTACCCATAGTCAAGTCTTGTTCTTTTTTGTCATTGTCAAGCCAAAGAAAAAGCTTCTCGTTGTCAAAGTAGTATCTGTCTTCTTTTACTGTTGTTTTCTTAGGGTAAAAGACTTCGTTGTCACCATTTTCCTTTGCAGTTTTTTTGTCCCAATAGATTGGTCGGTTATAATCAAAGTCCTGGTCAAATGCGAATATTAATCGTCAATCACTGAAGTAGTATTCAATTTGATTTTTCCCTGTCTCGCCTAACCACACAACTTCAATTAATTTCAAATTTCTCTAGCCTGGAGGAGTTGTACTTCATAGGCGCTCACGGCTCCTGCCTCCTTAAAGGCTTGCATCACTTTGTTGCAGTTGTCTTTGGAACAAAGGGCTACCATGACGCCTCCACCTCCCGAGCCGACAATTTTGGCACCATAGGCACCGCTTTGACGGGCCAAGTCCATCATCTGGGACATGGCTTTGGGTGTGTTTTCGATACAGTTTTCTAAAATGTGCTGATGGGCATTCATCAGACGTCCAAGAGACTCCGCCGTTCCTTGTTGTTTGAACAATTGGAGCGCCTCTCGAGTAATCAAGTGGTTGTGGATAGCAGCATACCAGTGTTTGCGGTGCAGTGGGTCAATGACATTCATGTAGCGCTCCACAGCACTGCCATCAGCCTGATGGAGTTTAAATTCGGGATTGGCGGTTTTTACCGATTGAATGGCTTTTTCGGCATAGGTGCGGGCATTTCTCAAAACCTCAAGGGTTTTTTTCTCAATACCCGATTCGGCAATGACGATACTTTCAAAAGGGGAGTTGAGGGTTTCAAGGGCTAAAGTGGTATTGTCAAGACAAATCAAGCCCTGATGCGCTATGGTGATGTGGTCCATATGACCCCCTGGTTGATTAAAAAATGCAACCTCGGCCCGATGGGACCATGTGGCAATTTGGTCGTTGGTGGTCGTTAGATGCGGAAAGCCAACCGCAGCCAGAAACTTGATCCACGCAGTGACCAAAGCGGTGGAGCTAGAGAGTCCAGCATTCATGGGGATATTGCCTTCAATAGTGAGGTCATAGCCCTGCTCAATGCGCACGCCTTGATCTAACATGACAGCAAGACCAGAGAAAAAATAATCGGGTTGGGCGGTAAACGCTTGGAGCGAAAGTGGAATCCGCTTGGCGGTATTGGTGTTTGTCAGGGTGATGTTAAAACAATCCAGCCCGTTGGGTTGGGCGGTCAAAGTGATGTACCGATCAATGGCACCAGCAATGACAGGAAGTCCGAGATAGTCTTGATGATCGCCAAAAAAACAAACCCGACCGGGAACTTGAAGCTGAAAAGCCAATTCGGATTTAGTCAACAACATTCAAGGGAAGGGTGTTTTTCCATTGTCCTCTGGTGAAATCCGGAAAGTCTTGAGGCATGCCGTCCTGTGCTACCGACGCTTCACTCAACGGAGCGACAGCACTCCAAAAGCAGCCTTCGTAAAGGTTTTGATCTAGAGGAAGACCGTTTCTCAAACATTCGACAATGCGGTATAACATCAAAAAATCCATACCACCGTGACCACCCATGGCTTCGGCAACTTTGCCTAAACGGCGGTACATCGGATGTTCATACTGTTCGTTAAAAGCGTCAAGTTGTTCGCCTTGAGCCCAATAGTGATGACTGTCTGTGGCACCCGGCACTCCGCCTTCTAGGGCCACTCGGGTTGGAAATCCAGCAAGGGTGCCTTTAGTGCCTTGAATCAAATTGTGCCGAGAATAGGGACGAGGACTGGTTTCATCCCACTGGACCATAATGGTTCGTCCCAAATGTGTTTTGACGATGGAGGTGTTCATGTCACCACCTTTGTAATTTAAGGCATTCCATTGGTGATCCTCGGGATAATGGGATTTGGCATATTGCTGACGGCCAAAAGCTGGTGTCGAGTAAGAAACCAATGATTTGAAATTGTCTTCACCACGGGCCAAATTCATATACTGGGCGACTGGCCCCAATCCGTGAGTTGGGTAAAGGTTGCCATTGCGTTTGGCGTACTGGAAGGTGCGCCAAGATCCTGTGCCTCGTTCCTGTTCTTCCATTTGGAATCGCAATTCGTGAATGTAAGCGGCTTCACCGTGGAGCAAATCTCCAATGACATTTTGCCGACACAGATTCAAATAGCGAAGTTCTTCACGACCATAGTTAACGTTCTCCATCATCATGCAGTGCTTTTTGGTGCGCTCCGAGGTTTCTACTATTTCCCAAAGCTGGGACAAGCTCACTGCTAGGGGTACTTCTACGAAAGCATGGGCTCCTTGTTTCATGGCTTCGACGGCCATGGGCCCGTGGTTGTCCCAATCGGTCGAAATGAATACGGCATCTGGCTTAACCTCAGCCAGCATGGTTTTCCAAGCGTGCTCTTTTCCAAAATATGTTTTGATGTTTTGATGTCGGTCACCCTTCCCTAAAGCCATGCAATTGCTTTTGGAAGCATTGGCCAAATCCTCATACAAGTCTGAAATGGCCACAATCTCCGTGCCTTCAATTTGAGCCAATTGTTCGGCATGTCCCGATCCTCGAGCGCCAACACCAATGAGGGCAATGCGCACGGTATCTAGTTTGGGTGCTGCAAAATCTCCCATATAGTCGGTGTCCTTGAGAGGCCTTTCTTGGGCTGTTAGCTTGAGGGTGCTGGCCAAATACAGCCCTGCTGCAGTGAGACCTGTTTTTTGGAGAAACGAACGACGGTCAATATTTTTCATGTCAGTTGGGTTTAATTGGAATCCAAATTAGTGATTTTTTTCTGATCCAAAACACCTCCTTATTTATGTTTTCTGTTAACTTTGATCAATCATGAAATATATTTTAGCATATAGTTTGCCGATAATCACCTTTTTAGGTCTTAAAGCCGGTGGCTATTTTTCTTTTTCTGGCGTTTGCTACGCCTTTGTAATTATCCCTGTCATTGAACAATTCACTCAGGTGTCGTCTGCTGATAACAACTATCAATGGCGTCAAAGATTTTTTGATGTGTTGCTTTACGGCAATTTGTTCTTCGTCTATGGTTTGCTGATTTACTCGGCACAATGGCTTGGATCGGAAAGACAACCCTATGAGTTGGTCGGATTAGTACTGTCACTAGGCACTGTTTTAGGATCGAATGGCATCAATGTGGCTCACGAATTGGGACATCGCAGTCATTGGACGGACCACTTATCGGCATTTTTGTTGTTGCTCCCTAGCCATTATTATCACTTTTTTATAGAACACAATCACGGCCATCACTTGGACGTGGCTACGCCCAAAGACCCTTCTACAGCGCGCAAAAATCAATCGGTCTATTCTTTTTATGTACAGTCAGTGTTCGGAACTTATGTCAAGGCGTGGCGGATTCAACGCCAACTGCTCAAGAGGTCTTCAAAACATTTTTTGAGCGCTTCAAATTACATGTTATGGGCGGGGCTCAGTCATTTCATTTGGATTGGAGCAGGAGTGGCGTTGCTAGGTCTTTTTCCAATGTCTATTCTAGCTCTGGCCGGGGTAGTAGGACTGTTACTGTTAGAAACCATCAACTACATAGAACATTACGGCCTGATTAGAAAATTAAATGACAACGGCAGATATGAAAGGGTTGATGTCATTCATTCTTGGAATTCTAATCATGTATTGGGCAGAATGTTGTTGTATGAACTGACAAGACACAGCGATCATCACTACAAATCCAACAAGCCTTATCAAAACTTGGTTCATCAAGAAAGCAGCCCTCAATTGCCTTATGGCTATCCAACGTCGATGTTATTGTCGTTGATTCCTTCGCTGTGGTTTGGCATCATGAACCCTAAAATTCCTAAGAAAATTGAGGGATAGCTTGACTTTTTTCTATTTTTTTTTGTGAAATTGTTCAAAAGTAATTTTTTTGATTTTAATTTGCTCCACCTAAGTTCCATTAACGCTTAGCAGCTGAATAATTTGAATTCTGTTTCTAACTTCGGGTTTTTGAAAATTTGGAAGATATTTTCAAAGACAGTTTGCATGGCAAGTGACCGATATTTAAAGCACGCTTCCTCCTACTTGAGCGCGGTACGTCCCCGACCCCTATTTTTATTTTCTAACATCAGATGCCAATTATTGGTATGATTTTCACAGCGCTTGTTTACTGATCATTCCACATTTATAATCCTTTTATCTCTTTAGAAAATAATAATGAATAACCGTTATATCGACCTAATTGAACAAACTTTTCACTTCCCTCAAGAAGAATTCACCCTCGATGAAGTGGGCTTGCGATTCCACGACATTGATTTGACCAAGCTGATTGAGACCTATGGCACGCCATTAAAATTTAGCTATCTGCCTCAAATTTCCAATAACATCAAAAAGGCCAAAAGGATGTTTCAAAACACCTTTGAGAAGTTGGATTACAAAGGCAAGTATCACTATTGCTATTGTACCAAGAGTTCTCATTTCAAACACGTGTTAACTGAGGCTTTGAAAAATGACATTCACTTGGAGACGTCTTCTGCAGTCGACATGGACATCATTAAGAATTTGAAATCTACGGGTGAAATTACAAATGAAACCTATGTCATCAGTAACGGATTCAAGACCAAGCCTTATATTGCTAATATAGCCGACTTGATCAATGAAGGCCACCACAACTGTATTCCCGTTTTGGACAATTATGCCGAATTAGAGTTGCTGTCAGAAAAAATACACGGCGATTTCAACATTGGTATCCGGATAGCTTCGGAGGAAGAACCCAAATTCGAGTTTTACACTTCTCGATTGGGGATTGGTTATAAAGACATTGTACCTTTTTTCGAACAGCAAATCAAAGACAACGACCGTGTTCAGCTCAAAATGCTTCACTTTTTCATCAATACTGGCATCAGAGATAACGCCTATTATTGGAACGAATTGGTCAAGTGTTTAAAGGTTTACGTCAGTCTAAAAAGGAGGTGTCCAAGCTTGGATAGTTTGAACATAGGCGGGGGTTTCCCCATCAAAAATTCATTGGCGTTCGAGTTTGACTACGAGTACATCATTGAGGAAATTGTCAATCAAATTAAGTTGACTTGCGAGGAAGCCGAAGTGCCTGTTCCAAACATTTTTACAGAATTTGGCAGCTACACCGTTGGAGAAAGTGGCGGGGCCATTTTTAAAATTCTCAACCAAAAGCAGCAAAATGACAGGGAGAAATGGAACATGATTAATGGATCATTCATCACCAATTTGCCAGACACTTGGGCGATCAACAAGCGGTTTATTATGCTGCCGATTAACGGATGGAAGGATCCTTATGAGCGGGTACTGCTCGGTGGTTTGACCTGCGACAGCGACGATTATTACAACAGCGAACAACACGTCAACGCCATCTATTTACCAAAATATTCCAAGCAAAAGGCGTTGTATGTCGGATTCTTTAATACGGGAGCCTATCAAGAATCCATCGGTGGTTTTGGCGGACTTCAACACTGTTTGATCCCCTCGCCACAGCACATATTAATTGACAAAAATGACAAGGGGGAAATGGTAACCTCAGTGTTTAAAAACCAGCAATCCAGTGAACAATTACTTAATATTTTAGGATATGAAAACTAGAACTTATGCGGGCATCCCCGAAGAGTTTGCTAAATTAGAAACTGCTAAAATTGTACTTATTCCAGTGCCTTATGACGGAACGAGTACATGGCAAAAAGGTGCCGATAAAGGCCCTGAAGCGTTTTTGGAGGCTTCTGAAAATATGGAATTGTACGACATTGAAACACGTTCGGAAGTCTACAAGGAAGGGGTATATTTGGCTGACCCTGTTACGGAAAACAGTTCACCTGAGGCCATGGTTGATGCCGTTCATCAGTTGACCAAATCTTACATCAAGAGAAATAAATTCACCACGGTGTTCGGAGGCGAACACTCCATTTCTATTGGTACCATTAGGGCATTTAACGATTGCTTTGACAACCTTACTGTGTTGCACATTGATGCTCATGCCGATCTTCGCAGCAGTTATGAGGGAAGCAAATGCAATCACGCCTGTGCCGTTCATGAAGCCAGTAAAATAACTAATTTGGTACAGGTAGGTATTCGTTCAATGGATCAGATTGAGCTTGATTTTATGGATTTGAACAAGACTTTTTTCGCCCACGAAATGGCTACCGACGACCTTTGGATGGACACAGCCATAGAGGAAATGACTGACAATGTCTTTATCACTTTCGATTTGGACGCCTTGGATCCTTCTATCATGCCGAGCACCGGAACTCCTGAGCCGGGAGGATTGCTTTGGTATGAAACGTTGGACTTTCTTAAAATGGTTTTTAAGGAAAAGAATGTGGTAGGGTTTGACATTGTTGAACTTTGCCCAAATTCAAATGACGGGTCTTCCAATTTCTTGGCAGCTAAATTGTATTATAAAATGTTGTCTTATAAGTTTATGGAAGAACAAGAGGATGTGGTTGTTGACGATTCTGACGACAACCTTTCTTTCGAAGCTTTAAAGGCTAAATTCTCTTCTGATGATGACTAATAAAGGCGAAATTTCACAATTTATAGAAAAGTATTATTTGCATTTCAATGCTGCCTCACTGGTCGATGCCGCTAAGGGTTACGAACAGCAACTGGAGCAAGGTAGCAAAATGTTGGTCTCACTTGCCGGAGCAATGAGTACAGCCGAAATAGGTAAAATATTTGCCGAAATCATCAGACAAGATAAGGTTCAAATCATTTCTTGTACTGGAGCCAATCTCGAAGAAGACGTTATGAATTTGGTCGCGCATTCGCACTACGAAAGAATTCCAAATTACAGAGACCTTACTCCAGAACAAGAGTGGGGGCTGCTCGAAAGAGGTTTGAACAGGGTTACTGATACTTGTATTCCAGAAGAAGAGGCTTTTAGAAGACTTCAAGAACATATTGTTGAACTATGGAAAGCGGCGGAAGCCAAAGGAGAACGGTATTTCCCGCATGAGTACATGTATCAGCTGTTATTATCTGGAGTATTGGAACAGTACTATGAGATTGACATTAAAAATTCTTGGATGTATGCCGCGGCTAAGGCGAACTTGCCTATGGTTGTTCCTGGTTGGGAAGACAGTACTATGGGGAACATCTTTGCCAGTTATGTGGTCAAAGGCGAGCTTAAAGCCAGCACCATGAAGTCGGGCATAGAATACATGACCTTCCTTGCAGATTGGTACACCGCCAATTCACAGAATGGTATTGGATTTTTCCAAATCGGAGGAGGTATTGCAGGCGATTTCCCTATTTGTGTTGTCCCCATGTTGTCTCAAGATCTGGAAAGACACGACACCCCATTTTGGAGCTATTTTTGTCAAATCAGCGACTCAACCACCAGTTATGGATCCTATTCTGGAGCCGTTCCCAATGAAAAAATTACTTGGGGAAAATTGGATATCAACACACCAAAATATATCATTGAAAGTGATGCAACTATTGTAGCACCGCTCATTTTTGCTTATTTATTAAACTATTAATGTATGATTCGTAAAATTGTAGATTTTCAAAAATTAACGGATGACGTTTTACAATTGCTAGTCCAAAAGTATCCAGATGGTTATGACGACGATGATATTATTACTTTTAGAAATGCCAATAACGAACTGATTCACGCGGTTGAAGTTAGTTCTAAGGACACCGTTTATCTGGTCAAAATTGGGGTAAAGTTGGAAAAGGCTATGGAAGATTTTGTAGACCAATCTCATGATCTTGAAGACTCTGGTGATGACGATTTGGACATTGACATCAGCCTTCCAGATGACAATGGCGACGCCGACGAGTAATCTCTAAGGTTTTGCTGTGCAATTTTCTTTTTTGATATATTTGCATTTATAAAAATATATCGTGAATAAGATTTTAAATTATAATTTATTATTGGCATTTGGATTGATTATTTCAATTTTATCTTGTCAAAATGAACCAATTCAAACTGTTGACGCAGCTCCGGATAACGTGTTGGCTACCGACGCTCCCTTAGTAGGAATGATACGTTCGGCTACTTCCAATAATGGCGGCGACGACAACTCTTTGGATGGATCAGATTGTTTTTCAATCTCTTTTCCTGTAACAATATTAGTGGCGGGCTCTCCTATGGTCATTGAAGATATTGACGCCCTGATGTCTTTGTCGGATTTCTTGGACTCCATGCCTGAAGACAGCGTAGAACTTGTTTATCCTATTACCATAGTATTTTCTGATTATACCGAGGTTGTGGTAGAAAGCGAAGAGCAATTGGAGGTCTACATGGACGCTTGTTTTGATGGCGATTACTCTGATGATGATTACAGCTATTCCTGTGTAAATTTTGTGTATCCACTCAGCCTATCGACTTTTGACGCAAATGGCGAATTTGTTGACACATTTGAGGTAGCGAGTGAGTCTGATTTGTATGATCTTTTTGATGAATACTACATGTCCGATGATTTCCTTTATTATTTCGCACTCAACTATCCAGTGACCTTGGTTGATATGGATGGTAATACAACTACAGTGTTTTCTGATGCGGAATTGGAAGCGGTTTTCATGAATTCTGAATGTTACGACTATTCTGGCGACGATTCTGGAGATGATGATTGGGGATACAGCGATTGCAGCGCAGAAGAGTTATCTTCTAACCTTACCGAAGACTGTCTGTTTTTTATTGCCGATGGAACCACTGGTCTCGGGATGTTTCTGAGCTTCAATGCCGATGGATCTGCTAGTGTTTTCGCTGACAACACAAATTCTACAGCTTTGGCCTCCACCACTTACAGTGTTGACACAAGTGCTGCTGGCTACGTGACGCTTACTATCAATGAGTTGTCGGGTGATTTAATTACCATCTCAGGGGAATGGATCGTAACATATTGTGATTCGGACATCTTAGCACTTTTCAATAACGCCAATGGAGCTGCGATGCTCTTGGTTGACGATTGCGAATAGTTAATGGTATCGACTTTAATAAAAAAGGATGGCTTTGTGCCATCCTTTTTTTTGCCTCGAGTAGATAGGGCTTAGTTCGTGGTATCCAGAAAACTGGCCTTGTCTTTCAGTTCCAATTGATCATAACTCTTGAATTTCTTTTTCAACGATTCAAAGCTCGAAGTAGCTTCTTTCATCAGCTTGTTCAGTCGATCAAAATTCTCCATGTCATTGGCAGATGGCTTGTCGTAGCTAGTTGCAATCTTGCTGAATAGAGTGGCTGTTTTTTCTCTCAACTGCGGTTCAGCTGCGCCAACGTAATTGTCACCTGTAGTGATCACAAGGGTTTCTTTTAATGCATTCATGCTGTTCAAAATCTTTGATGATTTATTGCCAGATTCATGATCGATCATGGCATCCAATTGGTAAACCATATAGGCAAGGGACTCGCTCATATCAAAAAGCAATTGACTGACCCGATCGCGTTCTTTATAGTCCGACGGCTGCATGGGCAATTTGTCGTCCAAAATCAAATCGAAAGACTGCTCAAAAGTGTCCGATCCCTTGGTCATGACCATTTTATAACTGCCTGGAGCCGCTTTAGGTGAGGTAAATCCACCAAAGGTGATGGTCTTTCCTTTAGCCACCTTTGGAGGTTTAAGCCTGTAGTCCCAAGTCACAATGTTGATGCCTTTTTTCTTGCCAGGACCAACCTCTCCAACTTTGTTTCCGCTGGCATCTTGTATTTCGATGCTCATTTTTCCAAAAGTGTGTCTTTTGCTAAGGTAATATTTGATTTGTACGTCTCGCGATGGATTGGCCCCTACAAACTGAGTTTCGGTGCCAAAATTTCCACCAAAATCGCTTTTCTCATTGATGACAGTAGGCTTGATGTCAAACAAATGAACATTTTTGTTCAGAATTTCAGGGGTCAAATCCCTCAAAGGAGAAATGTCGTCAATAATGATTACACCACGACCATGGGTTCCCATCACCAAGTCATTGGTTCGGGGGTGTAAATCGATAAAGTGAACAGCAACTGACGGCATGTTATTGGTGAATTTAAGCCATGTTTCCCCACCATTCATGGTAATAAAAAGGCCAAATTCAGTGCCAAGAAACAACAGGTTGGGATTGACTAAGTCTTCTTGAATATTTCGGGCAAAACCTTTTATGTCATCAGTTACAATGCTTTTCCAGCTTGCCCCATAGTCGGTTGTTTTATAAATATAGGCAGTCATGTCATTCTGGGTATGCCCGTCGAAAACGACATAGGCAGTTCCAGCATCAAATACACTGGCTTCAATGTGATAAGTCCAAGTGTTAGCAGGTAAATCGGGAACATTGGCCACGGTATTGGTCCAAGTTTTACCCCCATTTCGAGTCACTTGAACATTGCCATCATCGGTACCCACCCAAATGACTTGATCGTTTAGGGGAGATTCGGCAATCGTAAAAATGGTAGTGTGATTTTCGGCTCCAGAATTGTCCATGGACAGCCCTCCAGAATCTTCTTGGTTTTGTTTCGACGGATCGTTGGTGGTCAAGTCGGGCGAAATGATTTCCCAACTGTCACCCATGTCTTCCGAACGGTGCAAAAATTGACTCCCAACATAGAATCGGTCTGGTTTTGTTGGGCTCATAGCAATTGGGGTGTTCCAATTGTACCGAAGTTTTGCCTTCTCATCAGCAGGTAAGGGTTGAACCGTTTTGATCAAACTGTTTTCGGTATCAATTCTCCAAATGTTTTCTGCGCCTTGCATTTCCGAGTATATGATTGGCTTGGTGGCGTGCTTGAGTACTCTGAAACCATCGCCTTGCCCAACGGAGTGCCAGTCTTTGGCTTCAATACCACCAGGCGATGACGATGGTCCATACCAGGATCCATTGTCCTGAAGTCCTCCATAGACGTTATAGGGTGTGGCATTGTCTAAACTGATGTGATAGAACTGCGACAATGGAAGATTTTCCACTATTTCCATAGTTACTCCGCCATTCATGGAGCGGTAAACACCGCCGTCCGTTCCAACATACATGATGTTGGAGTCTTTGATATGAAAGGCAATGTCGTGAATGTCACTGTGCATAGTGCCCAAATTTTTAAAGGTTTTTCCGCCATCTCGAGAGATCGATCCACTCAAACCTCCCTTGACAACAACGTTTTCATCTCTGGGGTCAACCACAATTCTTGAAAAATAGAAAGGGCGCACTGTTATCCCAAAATCATTGTTCAATTGGTTCCAACTCTGTCCGCCATCTTCGCTTCGATAGAGCCCTTTTTTGGAAGGTTCTTTGGCTTCAATGACTGTATAGAGCACTTTCGGATTTGACGGAGCAATGGCAATGCCAAGTCGCCCTAAATCACCGCTTGGAAATCCATTGTGAATTTTATTCCAGTTTTTGCCTCCATCGGTTGATTTGTATAAGGCACTGGTACTTCCTCCCGACTCGAAAGACCATCCAGTTCGTCGGAAAGCCCACATGCTGGCGTAAAGCACATTTGGGTCGTTGGGATCCATAGCCAAATCGGCACAGCCCGTGCGTTGATCGACATAAAGAAGTTGTTCCCAACTTTGTCCTCCGTCCATAGACTTATATACTCCGCGTTCGCTGCTGTCTCCCCAAAGAGCTCCCAAAACACCAACATAAATTTCATTAGAGTTTTTTGGATTTACGATGATGCTCGCAATCCGATCGGACTTTTCAAATCCAATTTTATTCCAGTTGACTCCGCCGTCTGTAGATTTATACAAACCGTCTCCAATAGAAACACTGTTGCGTGTCCATGTTTCTCCAGTCCCAACGTAAATAGTATTGTCTGGGTCATTTGGATCGAGAGTTACTACGCCAATGGATTGGCAATAGTCGTCAAAAATGGGTTGAAAAACCACGCCGCCATCACTTGACTTCCAAACGCCGCCGCCTGCAGTACCCGCATAAACGATCAGGCTGTTGGTAGGGTGAAGGGTAAGGTCATTGATACGGCCGCTCATCAAAGCAGGGCCAATGTGGCGAGCGGTCAAATCGCCGAAAAGGGCTTTGCCGTTATTGACGGCAAGGTCTTGAGATTGCCCCAAAAAAGGAAGAATCAATAGGGTAAGAATCAGTTTTAGTGTCTTCATTGGTTAAAGTTTTAGGAAATAGAGAATAAAAAAGCCCTTACGAGAAGGGCTTTTAAAATTAGAATAAAATTACTTGCCACCGTCTGTTTTCATAGAGTCGGGAAAGGTGAACATGTCATCAGTCACCTCAGGGTTCAACTCTATGCTTACAACAGTAACAGGCTGAGCACCTTGGTCTTTGACCCCTTGACTCATAGAAAATGGGAAATAAATGCCATCCACTTCTTGGTAGTCGCTCATGGTTGACTCGGCCATCATGCCTTTGGCAGGACCTTCTTTTACTTCCGTATGAACGGCTATGGGCACATAATTGTCTTTGTCGAAATAATAAAAGTTTACGTCATCGACCAACTGTCCTTCAACAGTCATGGGCTCTTTGATCAATTTTATTTTGTAGGCCTCAGTGCCGTCAATGGTTTCTACACCAAGCATTTCAACGGTGTATCCCTTGTCTTTATAATCGATAAAATCATCCATAAAATCGTTAAGACCAAGCTTAAAATTTTCTAAGGCTTCGGCATCGCTTTTCTCTGCTTGCATGGTCATGAAATTGGTGCTCCACAATGTGGTGCCGTCATAAACACCTTGCATGATTTCTTGTCCTTGAAAAGTTATTTTGGTCATTTGACGACCGTCTTTTAGTTCAATCACTTCAATAGGAAGCTCCATGCCTCCTTGATTGATTTTCAGGGTCAATTTGATGCCATTTATGGCTTTTAGTTTGTCGATACCGCCAATATTTTCGTGGTATGCGTCTATAATTTCGTCAGCGGTTTGACCGTAATTCGAAATGGTAATTGCAAGGGCAATCAGGGTGATGAATTTGGAGAAATAACTCATAATAGGGATAAGTTTAAAGGTTATGGTTTGACTTTAAGCATGCTAATCGAACGATTAGACGAATATAAACTACTTTCGTTACACAAATATAAAAAATAATGGTTTCTAGAGATTTATCCACTAAAATACGAAAAACGCACAGGTACTTGGGGCTCTTGTTAGGACTTCAGTTCTTGATGTGGACCATCAGTGGGCTTTATTTTTCTTGGAGTAATATTGATGAGATTCACGGCGATCAGTTTAAGAATGCATCGCATTACATTCCAGCTTTTGACAGCCTCATTAGTCCTTCAGAATTGGACATGAAACATCCTGTAAGCATGATTGAGCTAAGAGATTTTAACGGTCAACCTTTCTATTGGATTAATGACCACATGTTGGTCGATGCACGTACCGGTCAAACCAAAGATGGAGTGACACAAGATGAAGCCCTTTATGTCGCCGATAAGCATTTGATCGATGGCTTGAAGGTAAAATCAGTTGAGTTAATTACTTCGACCGATGGCCATCATGAATACAGGGAAAAATTGTTGCCTGCCTATGTCATTACTTATGACCACGATGAGGCGTTGAAGGCTTACGTGTCTCAAATCGACGGAAAGTTCCAAACCGTCCGTCATCGCAGTTGGCGTTGGTTCGATTTTTTGTGGATGACCCACACCATGGACTATGAGACCAGAGACAATTTTAATACTACGGTACTGAGGGCCTTTTCTTTATTCGGCTTGATTACCGTATTGAGCGGGTTTACATTGTGGTTCATCTCTTCCCCCATCATTCGTAAAAGATTTGGCTCAAAAAATAAATAAAAAGGGGGCATTTGCCCCCTTTTTATTTTTGATTAAATATTGTTTTAATCTTCTGAAAATAGGTAATTTAATCCAGTTGAGTTAAAAACTTGGTTAAAGTTTTTGATGTCGTCGCTCAACAATTTATCAAACGCCTCGAGTTGAACCCTTATTTGCGCCGACAATTCGTCCTTCACTTGAATGTCTTGAGCCGTTGGAGGGAAATCACCCATGCTTACCAAGCTATTTAAATGACCCAATTTGTTGGTCAATTTGATGGGGAAGTTCAATGGATCCTGATTGCTTCTGTTTTGAGTTTGATACAGTGCCTTTTCGATTTCGGATAGGGCAGTGGTCAATGTTTTGGCTTTTTCAACCAAGTCTTTCACATCACTGTTATCTTTATATTGTTTCTGAAAAGCTTCTAATTGGCTGTTAAAACTTCTGATTTTTTTGATGGACTGATGCGCCGCATCTACAGTTTTGTTGACGTCATTGATAAAGTCAAATTGAGCCTTCATGCCTTCTGGAGAGCTTTCACTTCTTGGATCGGCGAGAATTTCAAAGGTTTGGTTTTGGACTGTTCCGTTGACATTCAACGATACTTGATAGGTTCCTGGCACTGCCTGAGGGCCGTCTAAACTAGACCACCACAATATCATTCCCGGAAGGGTTTCTGCACCATCATAGGTCATGTCCCAAACAAATTGATTGGCGCCTTTTTCAACTTTCAAATTCTTTTTCTTGTCAGAATTGCTGAACGATTGAATGGTATCACCCGCTTGAGTCAAATAGGTCAGTGCAATTTTAGCGTCTTTGGACACTTCGGCCAAGTTAAAATAGGTCATCACGCCGTTGGGATGGTTGGTCCCACTGGTCAAACTGCCACTTCTTCCTCCGCCACGCATGCGATATGTTGGTTTTGGTTGGAACAAATGGTTTGTTGCGTTGTCGATATCATAGAGTTGATGAAGCACTGTCAAATCATCGATCATCCAAAGCGAACGGCCTTGTGTTGCAACGATGAGGTTGTTGTCTTTCACCGCCAAATCGGTCACTGGTACAATAGGCAAGTTCATCTGGAACGACTTCCAAGATTTACCGTCATCAAAGGAAATGTACATCCCGGTCTCAGTACCAGCATACAGCAGGCCTTTTTGTTTTGGATCTTCGCGAACAACTCTTGTAAAATGCTCTGCACCAATACCATTAGTTATTTTTTTCCAAGATTTTCCGTAGTCCGTAGTTTTGTACAAATAAGGCGCAAAATCTCCAGATTTGTATTTTGTTCCAGCAATATAACATGTCCCTGCATCGAAATGACTAGGCTCTACACTGTTGATCATCATCCATTCTGGCATCCCTTTTGGGGTAACATTTTCCCAATTTTTACCGCCGTCTCTGGTGATATGAACCAATCCATCATCGCTACCCACCCACAGTAAGCCTTCGGCTAGCGGAGATTCGTCAGCAGCGAAAATAGTGCAGTAATATTCAACTGACGTATTGTCTTGAGTAATAGGACCGCCTGAAGATTTTAGTTTTTCAGGATCATTTCTAGTCAAATCTGGACTGATAATGTCCCAAGATTGGCCTTCGTTTTCACTCACGTGGACATTTTGAGAAAAGGTGTACAATCGGTTAGGATTGTGTTTCGAAAATACAATAGGGAAATTCCATTGAAAGCGGTATTTCATTGCTTCGGCACCAGCGCCCATAGGATTGTCAGGCCACACATTGATGGCACGGGCAGTGCCTTTTCGGTGATTGATGCGTGTGAGAAATCCGTCATAGCTTCCGCCATAGACAATGTCGTTATCTTCGGGGTCAACCGCAATATGAGCCGATTCCCCTCCTGCGGTACTTTCCCAGTCATCTTCTCCAATACTGTAACCATCAGTGCGATGGGCTATACGGACAGTCGAATTGTCTTGCTGTGCCGCATAGATGCGATATGGGAAATGGTTGTCCGTGGTAACTCTGTAGAATTGAGCAGTTGGTTGGTTGTGATAGGTGCTCCAAGTTTCGCCGCCATCATATGTAATTTGAGCGCCACCATCGTCCCCGATGATCATGCGTTGTGGATCCTCTGGAGCAATCCACAAATCGTGATGATCTCCATGAGGGGCATTGTTGGCTTCAAATGTTTTTCCGCCGTCGGTACTTTTATGGTATCTGACGTTCAACACATAAACGGTGTTGACGTCCTGGGTGTCGGCATACAACCGTGTGTAATACCAGGCTCTTTGTCTTAGGCTGCGATCGCTGTTGACTTGGCTCCAAGTGTCTCCGCCGTCTTCACTGCGATACAGACCGCCCTTATCTTTATTTTCAACCATGGCCCAAACGCGTTGGTTGTTAACGGGAGAAACAGTGACCCCAATAATGCCAAGCGTGTCAGAAGGAAAACCTTTATTAGTTGAAATTTCTGTCCACGTTTCACCGTTATCTGTACTCTTCCACAGCGCTGAACCAGCACCACCTGAGCTCAAGCTGTAAGGGGTTCTTTGGATTCTCCATGTAGAGGCATATAAAATTCTTGGATTGGAAGGATCCATCATCAAATCAACTACTCCAGCTTGTTCGTTGGCAAACAAAACTTTGCGCCAATTCTTTCCGCCATCGGTACTCTTATAGAGCCCTCTGTCGGCGGTTGGCTTGTAAACATCCCCCAAGACGGCTGCAAAAACGATATCGGGGTTATTGGGGTGAATTGCGATCCGCGGCACGTGTCTCGAAAGAGGTAATCCCATGGATTGCCAGGATTTTCCTGCGTCGACGCTTTTCCAAATGCCATATCCCGAGGAAACATTCCCTCGAATGGTTTTTTCACCACCCCCAACATAGATAACGTTGGGATCGCTTTGCGAAACGGTGATCGCCCCGATGCTACCGCCAAAATAACCATCTGAAATATTTTGCCAGGACCTTCCGCCGTCAGCGGTTTTCCAAACGCCTCCTCCTGTAGCGCCAAAATAAAACAGGTTGGGTTGATTGGGTACGCCAGTAACAGCGGCGCTTCGTCCGCCTCGAAATGGCCCAACCAAACGATATTCGAGGGCGCCATAAGTTGAGGCATCAAAATTTTGACTAAAAACCGATCCAACGGTAGCCAAAATCATGCTTAACAGAGTAATTGTAGTCCTGATTCTCATATTCTTAAGTATTGGTTAATTGTCGAAAGTAATTAAATATTTGATTTGTCTCACTAATTGCATCAACTTTTCAACCATAGCTCTGCCTATTTTCTTATTTTTGACCTCTCTCAACACAAGGAATCGGGGTGTGGCGCAGTTGGTTAGCGTACACGTCTGGGGGGCGTGAGGTCGCTGGTTCGAGTCCAGTCACCCCGACCAAAAAAAGCCCGTAATGGGCTTTTGTTGTTTTGGTTTTAATTACTTTTAAGTCACGACTAAATCAAAAGACAATTATGAGTTTTCACAACAACACCTCGCTGATCTTATATTCTAAAGAAACCAGCTCCAAAAAAAATTGCCCTGATATCAACGAACTGAATTTTTCTGAAAACAAAGAAGGAGTAGCTTGGCTAAATACCTATGGCCTTCGACATATCGAAGAAATGACTGCGGTTGTTGAATCAAACCATTGGGATCCTTTTTTGATCAAATTGATTTTGGATCAAGAGCATTCCAACAAAACCATACAATTGGAGAATTCGCTTTTTGTCGCTATCAAAGTGCTGAAAACCGAACGCAGTAATTTATCCTCTGAGCAAATGTTTTTTGTGGTTACACCACATTTTTTGTGGAGCATTCAAGAAAAAAAGGGAGATTATTTTGGCTGGATCAGGGAACGGATTGACAATAATGGAGGAATTGTTCGTTCTCAAAATGCCGATTATCTTTTGTATCTTTTACTTGAATCAATAATAGATAATTATTTAGAAACCAATGAAAAACATTTGATTCAAATTCAAAAAGCAGTGGAGCTGTCCATACAATCTCCCAAGCCTGAGTCCGTAGTTCATTTGGAAAAGATGAGAAAAAACAGTTTAAAAATTAAAAAGGCCACATCGGGATTTCAGGATCTTTGTTCCAAGCTGGAAAAGATTGATCGAATGGACATCAACACAAAATATTTTTCCGAACTCAAGGAGCAAAGCATTAATCTGTTGGCCGACATCGACTTTCATTTACAGGAAATTGAAAGTGGGGTTAATATGGTATTTAGCCTGCAAAATCATCGGATGAACGAAGTCATGAAAGCCCTTACCATATTTTCTGTCATATTCATTCCTCTCACATTCGTCGCGGGTCTTTATGGTATGAACTTCGCTGACATACCCATGCTACAACATCCCTATGGTTTTTATGCCATTCTGTTATTCATGTTTTTGGTGGCATTGGGAGCGATCTTTTATTTCAAACGCAAAAAATGGTTTTGATTACCGAATTGTTGGGTTACTTTTCTGCATCGGATTGATTTTTGGGCTGATCGGCGCCGGAGGATCTATTTTAGCTGTCCCAGTATTTGCCTACCTTTTTGGATATGACGAGAAAACTGCTACCGCCTATTCTTTGTTTGTAGTAGGTTCGACTGCTGTGGTGGGGGCGTTTAGGCAACATATTTAACAATACGTCCATTGGAAATTGGTTTTTGGTTTACCCGCTGTGATTTGGGTCAGTTTGACGCGACGGTTTCTTATTCCCGCTTTACCCGAAATTGTTTTTTAATGGGAGCAAATCTTCTTGTCTCGACGCATGTTTATTTTTGGACTTTTCGCGGCATTGATGATTCCTACGGCGATGCACATGCTGCGTTCGTCAAAACAGTTGGTGGCTACAACAGGCAAGAATTTATATATACCTCTCATCTTTGTACAGGGCTCTTTTATTGGCGGATTGACAGGTCTGGTTGGTGTGGGCGGAGGCTTTTTGATTATTCCTGCTCTGATCTATTTGACCGGGATTGACATGAAATCGGCTGTTGGGACTTCTATGGCTATTATTGCTTTTAATGCCTTAATCGGGTTTTTTTTGGGAGACGCCATGACCCTTACCGTAGAATGGTCTTTTTTGACAGGGTTTACAGCGGTTGCCCTAGTTGGACTGCTAATAGGAATATATCTGAGCAACTTTGTTAATGCCCTCAGACTGAAGATGGTTTTTGGATGTTTTGTTTTGCTCATGGCCTGCTTTATTTTCATCATGGAATTCGTTTTGGTTTAACAGGCCTTTTTCGATCCATATTTAGACAAATCATATCTTTCTAAACTAACTTATTCCTATTTTAGCCAAGTAAAACCTATTGAAATGAGTCACCTCAAATCCTATATCGAGCAGTTGACGACTGACATTTCCCTTGAGCGTCAAAATGTTCTTTTACCCTTGGTCAATTATATCCAATCCAAACGCTCTAAAGGAGAAATGCCACAGCTAAATTTCATTTGCACGCACAATTCAAGAAGAAGCCAACTGGGACAGGTATGGATGCAAGCTATTGGCTCATTTTACGGCATTGATCTGGCATGTTTTTCTGGAGGAGTTGAAATAACGGCTTGTGCTCAACAAACTATTAAAGTATTGATAAACAGTGGGTTTAATATCACTGAGCTCAACTTTAATATCAATCCCAAGTTCCGTGTTCATCAAGACAGTTTTGACATCACATTGTTTTCTAAATTATTTGACGATGAGGTCAATCCAAAGGATAAATTTGCGGCAATTATGACTTGTGATCACGCCGAGGCCAATTGTCCTTTTGTACCCGGATGCGAGGTCAGAATCCCCATCACCTACGTCGATCCTAAATTGTATGACGACACCCCACAAGAGTCGGAGGAATACCTGAGGCGTTCCGATCAAATAGCTGCTGAAATGAAATGGGTGATTAGTAAAATCAGCTAATTTTATTTTGGCTCCCTATTCTATTGATTTTTATTGGTTTCAGGACTTAAGTTTACTTACTTTTGTTTTCCGAGTTATTAAAAATCAATTCAGATATGCGTTCAAATCTGTTCATTTTCTCAGCTGCAGTTCTACTTTTCGGGAGTGTGTTAAATGCCCAAATATTGAAGCCCGTAAAATGGCAAGTCAAAACAATAAAAGTAGATGATCAAACCTACGATGTCGTCTTTAATGCAAGCATAGAAAACGGATGGGCGCTCTATTCCATCGAAGAAACCGAAGAAGGGCCACTTCCAACAGTTTTTCAATTTGACGAGAATGCTGCCATTGAATTGCTAGGGGGACCAACCGAGGAGGTTGACAGATTGATTTCAAAACCCGAACCGCTGTTTAACAATGTCATGGTGAAAAAGTTTCACGACTATGCCAAATTTGTACAGCGCATCAAGGTAAACAACTTACCGTTGACCATAACTGGTTCTGTTGCTTTCATGACTTGCAATGACACCCAGTGTATTCCTGATGACTGGAATTTTGAGATCAATTTGTCGAATGAAGGTTCAGAACTAATTGCAGATACCCCAACTGCCTCCGTCAACGATACCGCATTGAATGAAGCCCTTTATGGCATTCAACCGTCCGATTTACGGCTATTGGATAGCGGTTGCGAGCAACTTTATGGCGGCGGGAGTTCTTTAAGTTCAGAAGACACCTCTTCCATTTGGCGCATTTTTGTTTTAGGATTTTTGGGGGGTTTGTTGTCTCTTTTAACGCCTTGTGTGTTTCCAATGATACCGCTCACGGTGAGTTATTTTACCAAAAAGAGCGATCATCGAAGTTCTGGCATGGCTAAGGCAGCTCTATATGGCTTTTTTATCGTTTTGGTCTATTTGGTGTTCAGCATCCCGTTTCACTTATTAGACTCCGTAAATCCGGATATTTTGAACGACATCTCCACCAATGTGGTTCTTAACGTCATTTTCTTTGTCATTTTTATAGCCTTTGCGTTTTCGTTTTTTGGATATTATGAATTAACTCTACCCAACAGTTGGATGTCCAAAACCACTCGTGGAGAGAGTATTGGAGGGGTATTTGGTATTTTCTTTATGGCTTTGACCCTGGCCTTGGTGTCTTTTTCTTGTACAGGACCTATTTTAGGCTCTTTGCTCGCAGGCTCCTTGTCGTCCGATGGCGGTGCTTGGCAGCTCACGGTGGGTATGGGAGGATTTGGATTGGCTCTAGGATTGCCTTTTGCACTATTTGCCTTATTTCCTAATATGCTCAAAGCTTTGCCCAAATCGGGCGGCTGGCTCAATACTACGAAAGTGATTCTCGGATTTTTAGAATTGGCTTTGGCACTCAAGTTTTTATCCAACGCCGACTTGGTTCAGCATTGGGGAGTTTTGAAAATCGAATTGTTCTTAGTGCTATGGATACTCATTTTCACAGGACTTGCCTTATACCTCTTGGGAGTGATTAAATTCCCTCACGATGGGGGCAAACCAAAATTCAATTTTACCCGAATTTCAGGGATTTTTCTAGCATTCGCTTTTGTGGTTTATTTGATATCAGGACTTCGGGTGAACCCAGAAACACAGGGTTACGTTCCACTGAAATTGTTGAGCGGGCTAACACCTCCTTCTGGGTACAGCGTTTTTCATCCTAACGATTGTCCAAACAACCTCGACTGTTTTAAAGATCTAAAACAGGGACTGGCCTATGCCCAGAGTGTAAACAAACCAGTACTCCTCGATTTCACGGGTTATGCCTGTGTTAATTGCCGTAAAATGGAAGAACACGTTTGGCCGAATTCAACCATTGATCATTTTTTGCGGAGCGACTACGTATTGATTTCTTTGTACGTAGATGACAAGAAACCTTTGCCAGAGGACCAGCAGCTGGAATCCAATCGCGTTGGCGGAGGTACCCGATTGCTGCAAAACTACGGTCATAAATGGGCGAATTTTCAAACGCATTATTTCCAAACCAATTCGCAGCCCTACTATGTGCTGCTCAGTCCCGATGGGAAAAAGGTCTTGACCCAACCCATTGGCTACACGCCGGACGCCACCCAATTTGCGGACTTTTTGAGATGCGGATTAAAGACCTGGAACACGCTTTAGGATAAATTCCCAAAAAGCACTTATCTTTACCTCAGCTCTTTACGGGCTCAGTTATTCTGTTTATGTTAGATCAAATGTTTTCTTTTTTTCAATCGGGATTGTTTCACATCTTCAACTGGTGGGCTTGGGATCACCTTTTATTTGTTGTAGTCCTAACCGTTCCTTTTGCCTTTGATCATTGGAAATATTTGTTAGGATGGATAGCTGCTTTGACTTTATCCCACTTGATCGCCCTGTTGCTGTCGTACTATTCCAATATGGAGGTTAGCTCGCTGTCTTTGGCCTTCATCAATCCGTTAATTGTTTTGATTATAGGACTGTACAATGTGTTTAAAGAACGTAAAGGTAAACGCACGGATTTTTTTGGAGTACTGTTTGTTATATCACTGATTTTAGGAGGATTACATGGCTTTATCTCCACAGAAACTTTCTCAAGTCAACTGGACTCCAACAGTTCGGTCGTCGTTGGACTGTTGTCTTACAATTTTGGTCTGTTCGTAGGTCTTTTAGCGTTATGTCTGATAACTTTATTATTGGGAATGTTTATCCAATTCATCCTCAGATTTTCTCGACGTGATTGGGTTCTCTTTATGAGCGCCTTGGTCATTGGTTTGGTCATACCTATGTTGGTCAAAAATTATCCTTTGTGAGTAAAAAACAAGAAAAATACGATCGTGCCTACTTAAGAATGGCTTTCGAATGGGGCAAACTCTCCTATTGCAAACGCAAACAAGTTGGAGCCATAGTCGTAAAGGATCGCATGATTATTTCTGACGGCTACAACGGAACACCGTCTGGATTCGAGAACTTTTGTGAAGATGAAGAGGGATATACCAAATGGTATGTACTTCACGCTGAAGCGAATGCCCTTTCTAAGGTGGCTGCCTCTACCCAATCGAGTAAAGGAGCGACCTTGTACATCACCCTGTCTCCATGTCAACAATGCAGTAAACTGATTCACCAAAGTGGCATTGTCAGAGTTGTATTTAGTGAGGCCTATAGAGATACTTCTGGAGTTGAATTTTTAAAGAGAGCCGGCGTCGAAATAACACACCTTCCTCTCTCAGATTAGCTTTTTTCGCTGGCCTTTTTGACCCGAATTGAAAGCCTAAGAATCCCCAATAGCATTATGCCACAGGCACTGGCCAAAACGGAAATGACGGCCACCATTGACTCTCCTTCAAGGGGAGCAGTCCAATTGATCTTTAAAGCGTTGAAAATGATGAGGCCAAGGGCCAATGCGCTGAGTATGTATGTTAGTCTGATCATCCTTTTAATAACATTCCAATGTTTCCTGTGAACAATTTCACTGCTATGGCTAGCAGAACCACGCCAAATACTTTTCTAATGATGTTGATGCCATTGTCTCCAATCGCTCTTTCAATGGTTTTAGACGTTTTTAGCACCACATAAATTACCAAAACGTTGACGATGATGGCGACAATGATGTTCTGAATCTCAAATTCTGCCCTCAAAGAAATCAGCGTGGTCATGCTTCCTGGCCCTGCAATCAGCGGGAATGCTAAAGGGAAAACACTGGCAGTTTTTATGTTGGAGCCACTATCTCTGTAGAGAGTAATGCCCAAGATCATTTCTAAGGCGATAAAGAAAAGGATGAAAGCGCCAGCAACTGCAAAAGAATGCACGTCAATTCCGATAAGTTTTAGAATGCTGTCGCCTAAGAATAAAAAGGCAATCATTATGACAGCAGCGATGAGAGTTGCTTTTTCACTGTGAATATGCCCAACTTTTTGTCTCAAGTCAATGATGATTGGAATGTTCCCGACGATGTCAATCACCGCAAACAAAATCATAAATGCGGTAAAAATTTCCTTTAAGTCTATATCCATTGCGATTCTTTTGAGCTGTAAAGATATATTCCTCAGGTCAAATCACAAGCCACAAATGTGAGCAAAGTCCGCTGACTAGCCATTTTATTTCAAATCTGCACCTATATTTGTCAGGTGATAAGAATTGGCAATGCTTTAATATCCGAAGACCTGCTGGAGCGGCAATTTGCCTGCGACCTCAATGCATGTCATGGCAAGTGCTGCGTGGCAGGAGAAGCTGGAGCCCCGCTATCTCAGGTGGAGACAGTTATCCTCGACAGCATCTATACTAGTATTGAGCCCTATTTAAGACCTGAAGGTCGAGAGGCGATTGCGACTCAAGGAACAAGTATTTCTAACGACCAAGGTGAGCTTGAAACCCCTCTTGTCAATGGCAATGAATGCGCCTATGTAATTTTCGATGACAAACAGACGGCACTTTGTGGTATCGAGAGCGCTTATCGCGAGGGAATCATAGATTGGATAAAACCGTTGTCTTGTCACTTGTATCCAGTTCGCGCTTTGGAGCTGGATGAACTCACGGCTTTGAATTACCACCATTGGCCCATTTGCAGCGCGGCCTGTGATTTGGGAAAAATGCAAAAAACTCCTGTTTATCAGTTTGTGAAGGAGGCTTTGGTGCGAAAATTTGGACTGTCTTGGTATCTTGCTTTGGAAGAGCACGATCGTGGGTTGACTTCAATCTAAAAATAGCCTACCGATTTTAAAACTTGCTTTTCCGTTTTTGGACTCCAAGCTCTCGAAGAAGTCAGATTTGTCCTAGTTAATTAACTGATATTTAATAAATTAAATTAAAAAATATTCAAAATATTTTGTAAGGCTTATATTACACCTTGTTAAAAACTTCAAGTCAATGTTTATAAGTAAGCCTTTCAATTTTAAGGGACATTTTCAATCTTTGTTAAGTCAAAAAAATAGTAAGAAAAATAAACTTTTATCATGTCATTAGCCGTCGAGCCCATTTTACAAGAAAACAAGAACAGGTTTGTAATTTTTCCAATTCAACATCATGACATTTGGGATTGGTACAAGAAATCTGAGGCTAGTTTTTGGACTGCTGAAGAAATTGATTTGCATCAAGATTTATCCGATTGGAGCACCAAGCTCAATGATGATGAGCGTTATTTCATCAAACATATTTTGGCATTTTTTGCTGCCAGTGATGGTATTGTGAATGAGAATTTGGCAGAAAATTTTGTCAACGAGGTACAATATTCTGAAGCCAAGTTTTTTTACGGCTTTCAGATCATGATGGAAAACATTCACAGCGAGACTTATTCCCTTCTGATCGACACTTATGTTAAAGATGAAGCCGAAAAGAATCAGTTGTTTCAAGCCATAGATGTTTTTCCAGCCATTCAAAAGAAAGCCCAGTGGGCCTTAAAATGGATTGAATCGCCAAGTTTTGCAGAGCGTTTAATTGCTTTTGCCGCAGTCGAAGGCATTTTCTTTTCGGGAGCTTTTTGTTCAATTTTCTGGCTGAAAAAGCGCGGTCTTATGCCTGGACTTACCTTTTCTAACGAATTGATTTCACGTGACGAAGGCGTTCATTGTGACTTTGCGGTTCATTTGCACAACAAGCATTTGGTCAATAAAGTGCCAAAGGAGCGCATCACTGAAATTATCGTGGATGCCCTCAATATCGAACGAGAATTCATTACCGAATCGCTTCCAGTGAGTTTAATTGGAATGAATGCGACCTTGATGACGCAGTATTTAGAGTTTGTGACGGATCGATTGTTGCGAGAACTCGAATGTGCGCCCATTTACAACGTCAGCAATCCATTTGATTTTATGGATATGATTTCGTTACAAGGTAAAACCAACTTCTTTGAGAAGCGGGTAGCAGAATATCAAAAGGCTGGAGTCTACAGTAAGGAGGAAGAGGCCGACAAGTTTAATTTTAACGCTGATTTTTAATCGGCCACCTAACCACTTTGAACCACTCGTCTTAGGCCCCACCAAGCGGCACTGATTCAAAGACCAACAAATAGATCGCCCGTGAGGGCCCAATAGTAAAATCAGGCCATTTGTCTAGCAAATTGTCGGCTTAAAATGTGAAATAATTATGTTTGTAATCAAAAGAGATGGCCATAAAGAGCCAGTGATCTTTGACAAGATCACCGCTAGAGTGAAAAAATTGTGCTACGGCCTCAACGAAATTGTTGATCCTGTTAAGGTTGCCATGAAAGTCATCGAAGGCTTGTTTGATGGTGTAACGACTAGTACACTAGACAATCTGGCTGCTGAAACCGCTGCCTCTTTGACTACCGCCCATCCCGATTACGCCAAGCTGGCTGCGCGTATCTCTGTGTCCAATCTGCATAAAAACACTAAAAAAGTATTTAGTGAGGTCATGAGTGACCTCTACACCTACATCAACCCAAGAACAGGAAAACCCGCACCCTTGTTGGCCGACGACGTCTATCAAGTTATCATGGATAACAAGGAGCGAATTGATTCTACCATTATCTATAACCGCGATTTCGGTTATGACTACTTTGGGTTTAAAACACTTGAGCGTTCTTACTTGCTCAAACTCAACGGACAAATTGCGGAGCGTCCTCAACACATGCTCATGCGGGTAGCCATAGGAATACATTTGAATGATCTTGAATCGGCTTTCGAAACCTATGAGTTGATGTCTAAGAAATACTTTACTCATGCCACACCAACGCTGTTTAATGCAGGAACGCCTAAGCCTCAAATGTCTTCTTGCTTTTTATTGAGCATGAAGGACGATTCTATCGACGGAATATATGACACCCTTAAGCAAACCGCTAGAATATCCCAATCAGCTGGAGGTATCGGTTTGTCTGTGCACAATGTGCGTGCTATGGGCAGCTACATCGCTGGCACCAATGGAACAAGTAATGGTTTAGTTCCTATGCTTCAAGTGTTCAATGACACAGCACGTTACGTCGATCAAGGTGGAGGAAAACGCAAAGGCAGTTTTGCGATTTATTTGGAGCCTTGGCATGCCGACATTTTCGATTTTTTAGAATTGAAAAAGAACCACGGCAAGGAAGAAATGAGAGCCCGTGATTTATTTTATGCCATGTGGATTCCAGACTTGTTCATGAAACGTGTGCAAGAAGATTCTACTTGGACTTTGATGTGTCCTAATGAGTGCCCTGGACTCTATGACCATCACAGTGCAGAGTTTGAAGCCCTTTATCTCGGTTATGAAAAGGAAGGCAAGGGTCGTAAAACCATCAAAGCTCGTGAGCTTTGGGAAAAAATCTTAGAATCTCAGATTGAGACAGGAACGCCATATATGTTGTATAAGGATGCTGCGAATTCCAAATCCAATCAGCAGAACCTGGGCACCATTCGATCGTCCAATTTATGTACGGAGATATTGGAATACACTTCACCAGATGAGGTAGCAGTTTGCAACTTGGCTTCAATTGCGCTGCCAATGTTTGTTAAAGACGGTGCTTTTGATCACGAAGCCTTGTTTAAGATCACCAAAAGAGTGACCAAAAATCTCAATAGAGTTATTGACCGCAATTACTATCCAGTAAAAGAAGCCGAAAACTCTAACATGAGACACCGCCCAATTGGTTTAGGCGTGCAAGGACTTGCCGATGCGTTTATTATGCTTAGAATGCCCTTTACTAGTCCCGAAGCCAAAAAGCTCAACAAAGACATCTTTGAAACGCTGTACTACGCTGCGGTAACTGCCTCTATGGAAGAAGCCAAGGTTGACGGGCCTTATCAATCTTATGAAGGATCTCCCATCAGCAAGGGTGATTTCCAACACAATCTTTGGGGAGTTGACGAGTCTAGCCTCAGTGGCAAATGGGATTGGGATGCTTTGCGTAAAAAGGTGGCCAAGCATGGTGTGCGGAACTCCTTGTTGGTTGCTCCTATGCCAACCGCGAGTACCTCTCAAATCTTGGGCAACAACGAATGCTTCGAACCTTATACCTCCAATTTATACACCCGACGTGTTCTTTCGGGAGAATTCATTGTAGTGAACACCCATCTGTTGAATGATTTGGTTGAACTTGGAATTTGGAATGAGCAACTCAAACAAGACATCATGCGTGCCAATGGCTCCATTCAGCACTTGAGTTCTATTCCAGCCGACATTCGAGAATTGTACAAGACGGTTTGGGAAATGAGTATGAAAGACATCATTGACATGGCTCGTGATCGTGGCTACTTTATTGACCAGTCACAATCCCTCAATTTATTTATGGAGGGCGCTACCATGGCCAAATTAACCTCCATGCATTTTTATGCTTGGCAAAACGGTTTGAAGACTGGAATGTATTATTTGAGAACCAAAAGTGCTGTTGATGCGATTAAGTTTACTTTAAAGCAGGAGAGTGTAAGTGTCCCAGAACCAGCGACAATTGAAACTGAAGTAATAGATGAAGTAGAAATTTTATCTCAAAAACAACAGCAGGCTGAAAAGGCTGCGGAGACCTTTGCGCAGGTTAAAGTTAAATCAAAAGTTGAAGTTGATCCCATTTCTCCAGAAGAAATGAAAGCCCTCATAGAGCAGGCCAAGAGCGGCGAAGGCGATGATTGCTTGATGTGTGGCTCTTAATTGGGACTCACTTAAACCTTTAGGTGACCTTAAACTTGTTGATAAGTTTTTAGCATTATTTATTTAATTCCCCACTTATAGGCATTTGAACTGATGGCACCCGATACATTGACAATATTTGAATTGGGATCTGTAGGTTCCAAAGGAATAAAAGGAGCGTCGTTGGTCGTGCAAGAAATTGTAACCGAAGAAATAAATGCAATTGCTAAAAATCTTTTCATTTTATTATTTTTTATTTGGTACAAATTACTTTCATCAATATTAACTGAACATGTCTTAAAAATTATCAAAATATCAATGTAATGTTAAATTAATGTTGTGCCGATTTCTGAAAGCGCTCAATCGCGTTACATTAATGAAATATTGGCTCTGCAATAATTGAATGTTATGTCTAGGACAGTTGATTGATTATTAGTAAATTCGGATCAAATTTTTGATATGAATTGGGAAGATCTTTTGTCACTCAAGCGCTATGGAGACACGCATAAAAGAATTCGAAAAGAACAAGACCAAACCCGATTGGGTTTTGAAGTTGATTACGATAGAATCATTTTTTCTAGCGAATTCAGAAGCTTGCAAGACAAAACCCAGGTGGTGCCTTTGTCACGTCGGGACTTTGTCCACACCCGATTGACCCATAGTCTCGAAGTAAGCGTTGTAGGTCGTTCTTTAGGGCGTCAAGTTGGCCAAAGAATATTGGAACGTCACCCGCACCTACAGAATATTCATGGATTTCAAATCCACGATTTTGGAGCTATTGTTTCTGCAGCCGCTTTGGCCCATGACATTGGCAATCCCCCTTTTGGCCACTCTGGAGAAAAGGCCATTGGAAGGTATTTTAATAAAGGAGAGGGCCAACAATTTAAAGCACAACTAACAGATGCTCAGTTTCAAGATTTGTGTGATTTTGAGGGCAATGCCAATGGATTCAGGATTTTGACCGAAAATCGACCTGGGCGACCTGGGGGTTTGAGACTCAGTTATGCAACTCTTGGTGCATTCATTAAATATCCTAAAGAGTCACTCCCAAAACAACCAACCGCTCACATCGCTCACAAGAAATTTGGAGTTTTTCAGTCTGAGTCAGAATTTTTTAAATCACTGACTAATGACTTGGGTCTGTCAGATGAAACCACATCTCATGTTTATCGCCACCCTTTAGCTTTTTTGGTAGAGGCAGCAGATGACATTTGCTATACAATCATCGATTTCGAAGACGCTATCAACTGTGGGTGGATAGAGGAATCTTATGCTCTCGAGTACCTGATTAAATTGGTGAAAGACAAAATGAACGTTCAAACCTACAACAGCATGAAGCTCACCAAAGACCGAGTGAGTTATCTCCGCGCACTTGCTATTGGCGCTCTTATTGACGAAGCTGTTGATGTTTTTATGTCCAATGAAGAAGGCATTCTTTCTGGAAAATACTCAATTGGTTTATTGGACAAGTGCAAGTATGAAGCTCAAATAACCGATATAAAGAATTTGAGCATTCAAAACATGTATCAGTCTCCTGAGGTAGTTGATAAGGAAATTGCGGGCTATGAAGTTTTGACTCATCTTCTTTCGGTTTATTGCAGCGCCTTAGTTCAGTTTAATTCTAACGACTGCTCTCAATATGAACACCTCATATTGAAAACATTGCCTGAAGCAATCAGGTCTCATGATCTAGGCCTATATGAGCAGCTTATTTCAGTTTGTGGTCATGTTGCAATTATGTCGGACAGCCAAGCGGTAATGACTTACAACACGTTAAAAGGATTGAAATTTTAAAAATTAAATTATTTTCTTAGTTTTGATAAAATTTATCAAAACCTACTCTATGAATAATCTTACTTTAAAATCACTTTATTCAGTTTTATTTTTTTCTGTTAATTTAATATTTTCTCAAACTCCGCTCCTTGAAAGTGTAAACGGTTCTCAAATTCATTCCTTTCTGCTTCAAAATAAGGATCAATGGCAGCTCAGTCCGGAAGACTTGGACGAGTTAATGGTGATCTCCTCTCATTATGACGCCAAAACGTCCATTAGCCATGTCTATGCTCAACAGTACTTTAATAATATTCCGATTTTCAATGCCATAGTTACTATAGGAATAAAAAATGGCAGAATATTCAATGCAGCAAATACTCTGGCTCCTAATGTTCAATCAACTTTTAACAGTTTAGACCCAGTATTGCAGCCAAGACAAGCCATTTCAAAGTTACTTGAGTATTTTCAATTGGAAATTCCTTCAGACCTCCTTCTTCAGAGTATTGATGGATCCAATTTCAGCTTTTCGGCACCTTCTCTGTCGGACAAGAACATTCCGGTGAGTTTGGTATTTTATCCTTCAGAAGTCGGGTTGAGATTGTCTTGGAGCCTAAACATCGAGCTTAAACATCACGCTCACTGGTGGAGCGCTATTATTGATGCTCAAACGGGAGCAGTGCTCAATTCGTATGACAATATCATCAACTGTCAATTTCATACCCCAGATGCAACAAGTTTTACCAAACAACCACAGTTCGACTTTCTAGATTCTCAAAAATTTCATTCTGCAGATGGTTCACAGTACAGAGTATATCCCCTGCCTGTCGAAAGTCCAAATCACGGCTCCAGACAATTGATCGTTGATCCCGCAAATTTGACTGCCTCACCATTTGGATGGCACGATACTAATGGAGTAGACGGAGCGGAATTTACAATAACCAGAGGAAATAACGTTTATGCCTACGAAGATTCAGTGGGGAACAATCAACCGGGATATTCTCCTGACGGTGGATCCGACTTGACTTTTGACTTTGCATTGGATTTGTCAGGTCAAGCCAATAGTTATTTTGACGCAGCGATAACGAATTTGTTTTACGTCAATAATATGATGCACGACGTTTGGTACAATTACGGATTTGACGAGGCAAGCGGAAATTTTCAACAAAATAACTACGGAAACGGCGGTGCACAAAACGATTTTGTCCTAGCCGAGGCTCAAGATGGAAGCGGTATTAATAATGCTAATTTTTCTACACCCCCAGACGGTGGTAATGGTCGTATGCAGATGTTTTTGTGGTCTCCAGCAACAGCCCCTGAGCTTTTGACCATACCAGGAGGTAGTCTTACAGGTTCCTATGCTGGGATTGAAGCGGCGTTTGGTGGCTCTGTTCCAACAGATGTACCGTTAATTGGTAACTTGGTCTTGGCTTTTGACGAAACAGTTCCAGATCCCTATGACGCATGTGAGTCTATTCAGAACCAATCTTTTTTATCGGGAAATATTGCGGTTATTAAAAGAGGAACTTGTGAATTTGGATTCAAAGTTCTTAGCGCCCAAAACGCAGGTGCCATTGCTGTAATAATGATCAATAATGTTGCTGGAAATCCTATAGCCATGGGAGCTGGCGCCGATGGAGGGTCAGTGACCATACCTTCAATTATGATTTCTAATGCTGATGGAATGGCTTTAATAGCTGCTCTAGAAGGAGGAGAGACTATAAGTGCCGAATTACTTAATTTGGGGCCTTTTAATCAAGATGGGGATTTTGACAATGGCATAGTGGCTCATGAATATGGACATGGAATTTCCACGAGATTGGCTGGAGGAGCCAATGTCAATTCATGTTTGAATAATCCTGAACAAATGGGTGAAGGCTGGTCAGATTGGTTTGCTTTGATGATAACCATGGAGGAAGGGGATTTAGGGTCTGATATATCAGGGATAGGAACTTTTGCCATAGGACAGCCAACTGACGGCAATGGTATTCGTCCTGCGCCTTACAGTACCGACTTTGCGGTTAACAACTACACCTACGCAGACACCAATGATGTAACCAATATCTCAGAACCTCATGGCATCGGATTTGTTTGGGCCTCCATTTTATGGGATTTGACTTGGGCTTACATCGATAAATATGGGTTTGATTCAGATCTTTTTAACGGAACAGGTGGAAACAATAAGGTTATGCAAATTGTCATTGAGGGACTAAAACTGCAATCCTGTAGTCCTGGCTTTGTAGCTGGAAGAAACGCCATTCTGGCTGCCGATAATGCCATAACAGGAGGTGTAGACCAATGCATGATCTGGGAAGTTTTTGCCAATAGAGGAGTGGGATTCAATGCCAGTGAGGGTTTAGGGTTTTCAAGGACTGATCAAGTTGAGGATTTCAGCATGCCTCCAAGCAACGACCCTTCGCTAGTGAATTGCGTCCTCTCTGATAGGGAATTCGGAACCAATCAGCTTAAGATATTTCCTAATCCAGCCTCTGATGTGGTTCACATTTCCAACACCTCCGAAATCGGTCAGGCGCATTATCGTTTGTCCGATTTGAACGGAAGAATAGTTTGGGAAACAAATGGTATATTTGACTCAGGTATAAATATTGACTTGTCATCAATGACATCAGGACTTTACATTTTGTCTGTTGACAACGGTCAGTCGAGATATACGAGAAAAATTATCATTCAGTAGCTGGTGACATTGAACCACGAACATTTTATGAATAAGGCCATTCAAGAGGCTCAGCACGCATTGGATAAGGGTGAAATCCCAATTGGTGCGGTGATTGTTTTGAATGGTCAAATTATAGCTCGATCCCATAATCTTACCGAAACCTTAAATGATGTGACTGCACACGCTGAGATGCAGGCTATTACTGCAGCTGCCAATTTTTTAGGAGCTAAGTACCTCAATCAATGTACCTTATACGTCACTTTGGAGCCGTGTCCAATGTGTGTGGGTGCTCTATATTGGAGCCAAATTGGAAGTGTGGTTTATGGAGCTAAGGAGAATAGACACCAATTCAATGTTCAGCCCAGATACCACCCTAAAACAAAGGTCATGGGAGGAATATTAGAAGAACCTGCCGAAAAGCTGATCCATCAGTTTTTTGAACTTAAAAGATCCTTGAACTAGGATTTTGAATCGTTGTATTGTTTCATTTTGTCCAAATTCTCTTTGTTGAGAAGATAGTCGCTAACTTTTTTGTTTTTCCATCGATGGTAGGAAAACACGGGAAAAACCACAAAAAATAGAAGAACCACACCACTTCCAACAACTTTGGGAATATCAAGTGCAATGCCAACTATGATGCTTGAAAGGGCCAGAATCCATAAAATAGGCAGGACAATTCTCATGTCATTCTATTGGTTTGACGTCAAGATACAGCTCATTCAATTGGGTTTGGTCAATGACAGATGGAGCATCAATCATAATGTCTCTACCGGTATTGTTCTTTGGGAATGCTATAAATTCACGGATCGTTTCTTGCCCACCAAGAATGGCTACCAAGCGGTCTAAACCAAAAGCAATTCCGCCATGTGGTGGCGCACCAAATTCAAAGGCATTCATCAAAAATCCGAACTGAGACTTTGCGGCTTCGGGGGTGAAGCCCAGTAAATCGAACATTTGAGACTGTGTCGCCTTGTCGTGTATTCTGATGGATCCACCGCCAATTTCATTCCCGTTGAGTACTAAGTCGTACGCATTGGCATTGACCTCGGAAGGATTGCTGTGCAGAAGATCCATTTGTTCTGGCTTTGGTGCTGTAAATGGGTGGTGCATGGCGTGGTAACGATTCGATTCTTCATCCCATTCTAACAGAGGAAAATCGACTACCCATAAGGGCGCAAATACTTTAGGATCTCTTAGCCCAAGGCGTTCGGCCATTTCCATTCTCAAGGCACTCATTTGGGATCGGACTTTGTGCGTATTTCCACTCAAAACGAAAATAATATCGCCTTCAGAGGCACCAGTAATTTTGGCCCAATGCTTCAAATCCTCTTGATTGAAGAACTTGTCTACGGAGGATTTAAAACTGCCGTCTTCTAAACAGCGCACATAAACTAATCCCGAAGCACCAATTTGGGGTCGTTTGACCCATTCGGTCAATTGGTCAATATCTTTTCGGGTTAGCTCGTTTGACTTTGGAACGGCGATTCCAATGACCAATTCACTGTTATTAAATACTTGAAAATCTTTGTGTTTGGCGGCATCATTCAATTCGCCAAATTCCATTCCAAATCGAATATCTGGTTTGTCGTTACCAAATCTCCTCATGGCTTCATGATAGGTCATGCGAGGAAAAGCGCCCAACTCATTGCCAGTAATAGATGATATTAGGTGACGGGTCAAACCTTCAAAGGTTTCTAAGATATCTTCTTGTTCGACAAAGGCCATTTCACAATCGATTTGGGTGAATTCTGGCTGGCGATCGGCGCGCAAATCCTCGTCTCTAAAGCATTTTACTATTTGAAAGTAGCGATCCATTCCTCCCACCATCAACAATTGTTTGAACGTTTGAGGTGACTGAGGCAAGGCATAGAATTGTCCAGGATTCATTCGAGAGGGAACCACAAAATCTCTTGCACCTTCTGGGGTCGATTTGATAAGAACGGGGGTTTCTACTTCGATGAAATTTTGCTCTGACAAATAATTACGTACCAATTGAGCGATGCGGTGTCTAAAAATTAAATTGTTTTTGATTGGATTTCTTCGAATGTCCAAATAGCGGTATTGCATGCGCAAGGTGTCACCACCATCAGTTTCGTCTTCAATTGTAAATGGTGGGGTTTTTGAGGCGTTTAGGCAGCACAAGTCGGTAACCAAAAGCTCGATATCCCCAGTCGGAAGATTAGGGTTTTTGGAGCTTCTTTCAATTACTTTTCCAGTAGCTTGAATTACAAATTCTCGCCCAAAAGTTTTAGCCATAGCTATTAGTGATTCACTTGTTCGAGCCTCGTCAAAAATTAATTGGGTAATCCCATATCGATCCCTAAGATCAATCCATATCACAGAGCCTTTGTCTCTGTTTTTTTGAACCCAACCCGAAAGGGTAACAGTTGTTCCGATATGAGTACTGTTCAATTCTCCACAATGGTGCGTCCGATACATAGCAATTAATTTAATGCAAAAGTAATGAAGTCAATTTGACTCTCCCATTTATTCATTAATCTGATTGATATTTTGAGAATGAATCCAAAATTTTAGTTTAGAAACTAAGTAGAAAAGTACAGGAACAACAATTAAAGTCAAAAACGTAGCGACCATCAAGCCATAAATCACCGTCCACGCAAGAGGACCCCAGAATCTGACGTTATCTCCTCCCAAATAAATGTTGGGGTCGAGCTCACTGAATAGGGTGTAGAAATTGATGTTCAATCCTGTGGCGAGCGGGATGAGTCCCAAAATTGTAGTAATTGCCGTCAATAAAACAGGTCTGAGTCTTGCTTTTCCTCCTGCAACTATCAGTTCGAGTGTGTCTTCTTTAGACAGAAATTGATGCTTTAGGAGCCCTTTTTCTTCTTTCTTGCGGTCTACCAACAATTGGGTGTAGTCGAGCAGTACAACTCCGTTGTTAACCACGATTCCAGCTAAGGCAATAATGCCCATCATGGTCATCATAATAACAAACGGACGACCCGTAAGGACCAATCCTCCAAACACGCCAATCAAACTTAGAAAAATAGCGAGCATGATGATTGAAGGTTTTGATACAGAGTTGAATTGGAAGATCAGGATCAAAAATATTAATCCAAGCCCCGAGAAAAATGCACCAATTAAAAAGGCCATTTGTTTGCCTTGTTCCTCAATTTGGCCAGTGTAATCCACTGTTACGTGATCAGGAATTTGATGGTAATTCCTCATAATTTCTTTGACCTGATCGACCACCGCTCCAGCATCAGTATACCCAGGTTCTAAAGCCGAATAGATGGTGACTACCCGCTTGGTATCCCGGTGCTTGATGGCACTAAATCCAGATGCATTGTTTTGTTCAACAAGAGAAGAAATGGGAATGACTTTTATTTTCCCAGATGCCATATCTCTAAAAGTCAATGATTGGTCAAAAATGGCATTTCTGTCATACCGATTATCATTGTTAAAACGCACGTTGATGTTATAATCGTCACCTTTCAACTTGTAAATCCCAGCCTTGCTTCCGAAAATACTATTTCTCAACTGTTGGGCAATCATTCCAGTACTCACCCCAAGTTCTCCCGCTTTTTTGCGATCTACAACCACCTGCATTGCTGGTTTAGATTTGTTGACATCAATCTTGAGTTGGTCGATGCCTCCAATGTTTTTGGAATTGATATAGGTTCGTATGTTTTCCGCTACTTGAATGATTTCGGAATAGTCTGCTCCTTCAATTTCTATATTAATCGGATAACCAACAGGTGGCCCAGAAGCGTCTTTTTCAACTGAAATAGCCACGCCAGGATAAACACCTTGAAGTGAGTTTTGAATCTTCTTTTGTAATTCTCCACTGCTCATACCTTTACGATACTTGTATTCTCGCATGGCAACCGTAATCTTGCTTCGATGAGGCATGGCCGCAGCAGAGCCCGCATCGGTTTGAGGATTTCCGGCGCCTCGACCAACCTGAGAAACTGCATTTTCCACCATAAAATTATGAGAACCATCCTTATAGGTGGCGTCTTCAATGATGTCGTAAATCCTCGATTCTATTTGAAGGGTGAGTTGATTGGTTTTTTCAATATCCGTTCCCTCGGGATACTCTACATATACTATGATTTGATTGGGTTCGTTGTCTGGAAAAAACTCAACCTTAGTGCGCTGACTTCCTATCGATACCCCGAAGGTCATGAAAGCACCAATCAATAGTATAATTGTACCAACGACTATCCATATTGGGCGTCTGCCATGCAGTGCATTTCTAAGCGATTTTTCATAAAAACGCTCCCATTTTCCAACAGTATTGGTTTGGAAGTTGTTAGCCATTTTCCTTAGGAAAAGCCTATAAACCCACAGCAATAGCGCCGTAGCGACCATGACACTTCCCAAAAAGTTGTAACTGCCTCCAAAAAAGAAAATTAATAAACCAACACCTCCTATAATTGACGACAGTCGGATAATTCTTTTGAGGGGCATTTCCTTGTCTTCAGTTTTCATGAATTGCGACACTAAAACCGAATTGAAAAATATGGCTACAAAAAGCGAAGACCCCAAAACAACAGAAAGCGTTATTGGGAAGTAAATCATGAACTGCCCAATTAACCCAGGCCACAAGCCTAATGGAATGAAAGCGGCAACAGTTGTTGCAGTGGAAATGATGATGGGGTAAGCAATTTCGCCAATTCCTTGTTTTGCAGCTTGAACGCGACCCATTCCTTCTTGCTTCATGAGGCGATAAACGTTTTCAACCACCACGATTCCATTGTCGACCAACATGCCTAGACCCATGATTAGCCCAAACAAAATCATGGTGTTGAGGGTATATCCCAATTGTGACAATATCATCAGTGACATGAACATGGACATTGGAATGGCAAACCCAACGAAAAGCGCATTTTTGAAACCTAGGAAAAACATCAAAACGGTGACCACCAAGAGAATTCCAAAAATGATGTTGTTGACCAAATCATCCACTTGGCCAATGGTACGACTCGACTGGTCGTTGGCTGTTGTTACGACAAGGTCTTTTGGGAATACATTGGCTTGGGTATCTGAAATGATCGTGTTGATTTTTTCAATCGCACTGACCATGTTTTGACCACTGCGTTTTTTAACATTCAACATGACCACAGGATCTCCAAATTCTCTGGCGTAGGTGGTGTGTTTCTCCTCTTTAAAAGTTACTTCGGCAACGTCCTTAAGATAGATTGGGTTTCCAAATTCGGACTTGATCACAAAATCTTCAAGGTCTTGAGGATTCTCAATTTCCCCGATTACACGTACCGTTCTGCGCTGCCCATTCGCAACCAAATTGCCTGCAGACATGGTTACATTTTCTCGACCAATGGCTGTTAAAATGTCGTCAAAACTAATCTTAGACGCCATCATTTTGTAGATGTCAACTGCTACTTCGATTTCTTCATTTTGGACTCCCAATAGATCGACCTCTTTGATTTCTGTGAGATCTTCAATGGATTCTTCCAGTATGGTCCCATAGGCCTTGAGTTGAGGAACAGGATAGTCGCCAGTGATGTTGATGGTTAAAATGGGGACCTCTTCACTTGGACTGAGTTCAAAAACATTGGGTTCAACCTTGGCGTTGTTGAACACTGGCCAATCCTCGCTGGCCTTTTCTTCATCAACAATGTCTTTTACTTTGAGTTTGGCGTCTTCAATGTCAATATCATCATCAAATTCTACAATGATCATGGAGTAATCTTCCTCTGAGCTAGAGGTAAGTTCAACCAAATTACTAATAGTTTTTAACTTGGACTCAAGAGGATCAGTGATAAGTTTCTCTACATCTTCCGCCGTGTTACCTGGATAGATGGTGCTGACATATACCTTGGTCTCTTTAATTTCCGGAAAACTCTCTCGAGGCATACTGTTGTAGGCTCCAATTCCCATAAAAAAGATAATGACCATCAATACATATAGGGTGGTCTTGTTATCAATGGCCAAACTTGACCACTTAAATTCTTTGTTTGTATTCGGTTTAGAAGGACTCATACACAATTATTGATAGATGACTTGAACAGCTTGGCCAGCTCTCACGTTGCGTGCCCCTTCGGTTATAATTTCGGCATTGGGTTCTAACCCAGAAAGTACTTCAATCTTGCCGTCTTGAATCAAACCTGTTGTTATGACCCGTCTCTCGGCCACACCTTTGTCTTCACCTTCACTTTTCTTAATGGTATAAACAAATTGTTCGCTATTGCCATTTTCTGAAATCACACTCAATGGAACCACCAAGGCGTTCTCTTTTGTGTAGTCACTAATTTTGATTCTTCCTGTTAAATTTGGCTTAATCATACCATCCAAATTGGGAACGGCAATTTCAATTTTAAAAGTTCGATTGGCTTGATTGATGTATTGACCTACCTGTTTGATGGTAGTATTAACCGAACGATTCAGTATGGGAAAAAAGACCTCTACTTTAGCGCCTTGGGTTATGGCTGACAAGTGTCTTTCTGGCACCTCTGCCTCGATATACATATTTTGCAAATTAATGATTCGCATGATTGGCGACTGACCAGGATAAACAACGCTTCCTTGTTGGGCCATAATCTCATCAACAACACCGCTAAAAGGCGCTGTTATCACTGTTTTCTTCAACTGACTGTCCAGCTGTTTTAATCCTTCCAACTGAGCTTCGAAATTGGCCTTGGCCTGAAGGAATTGCATTTCACTCCCAATACCTTGATTCCAAAGTCTCTCCTGTTTTTCAAAAGAAGTCTTGGCCAAATTCATTTGAATGGCCAATTGAGCTCGACGTTGTGTCATACCACCGTCATCGATTTTTGCCAATACGGCTCCCTTAGAAACACTCTGGCCCTCTGTAACAACAATTTGATATAAGGTGCCCGACATTTCTGAAAGAACCACAACGTCTTCACGGGTCGCAACGCTACCTTGTAAATCAATGAAATGTTGAAAAACAGTGGGCTGCACCATTTGAGTGCTGACTAATGGCAAGTATTGTTCTTGAGACAAATCGGCAATGGCGGCATCCAAAAGCTGCAATTGATTGCTTCGTTCTTGTTGTTCAGAAAGTAAAATATTCCGTTTTTCGCGAATGGCAACAAGATCACCTTGCGCAATAATTTGATCGACTGAAAGCTCTGGGTTTCCTCCGCATGCCGTCAATAGAGCGATTGATCCAAAAACTATAATCGAGGCATTTTTGTTATAAATCTTAACCATGATAAATTTAATTTGAAAGGTTGTTGAGTATGGTGTCTAAAACTGTTTTTTTGTTAATGACTTCTGTCATTGAATTGAGGTAATTGTACTGCGCTTCGTAGAGCTGCTTTTGAGCCTGAAGTAAATCAAAACTGCTTGCAATGCCTTCGAGAAACTTTACTTTGTTTTTAGAAGAAATTCTTTCGGCCAATAGCAAACTTTCTTGATTGTTGTAGTAGGTTTCTATGGCATATTGAAAGTTGCTTTTCGCAGATTCTAGCTCAAAAAACAAACGCTGCTGCGTCTCTTCTAATTGAATTCGGGCGATGTCCAAATTCATACGAGCCTTGTTGGTCGATGCCTGTCTTCCTAAACTGCTAAAAATAGGTGCCGACATTCGAATACCTGCCATAGAGTACCCGAACCATTGTTGTTGGGTTTCTGTAAACTTGAACTCGTTGTTAAAGCCATTATAACCCGCATTAATGAAGGCATTCAATTGAGGTAAAGCCTTGCTTTTTTCTAGTTTTAACAATAGAGCGCTACTTTCTTCTTGATTTTTGGCAATTCGAAAATCTACGTTGTCTTCTATTTTAAACCCTTGTTCTAGAAGGGTTAAATCTAGATTTTGAAGTGCTAAACTGTCCAAATTATCTTGCAACATAATCTGATCATTGATTTTGAGACCAAGAACTAACTTTAACATATTGTAAGCTAAATCTCGCATTCTTTGGCCATTGTTATAATTGGCCTCTACGGAAGATTTCAAAACGCGCAATTGCTCAACGCTTTCTTCTTCGATCATACCTTCGGCGAACATGCCTTCGATATCTTTCAAATTCTTATTGATATCGCCTAAATTTTTCTCAGCAATACGAATACTCTCGTCTGCCATTAGGCTATTGGCATAGGCCGAGGTAGTAGCTTTGACTACTTCAGTTTCTAACTTTTCTTTAGCATTTTCCGAAATGGCCAAGTAGACTTTAGATGCCTGAAGCCCAACTAAATATGATCCGTTAAATAGTTGTTGACTCAACTCGGCTGAGACTCCCACGTTTTGTTTCGTGCCAAAAGTCACTGCCGCAAATTCTCCCGGATTTCCACCGAAAAACTCGGCAGGAATTAAAGAAACTTGTTGCTTGAGCCAGTTATTATAGCTTAAATCACCATTGATTTGAGGGAGTCCAGTAGCAATTGTTTTGCGGCGCTCAAATTCTGCGCTTAGGATAGATTTTTGGGCACTGAGAATCCTAATGTTGTGCGCTAGGGCATGATCAATAGCCTCCTGCATTGTAAATGTATAAGGGCTCTGCGCCATTACTGCCAATGGCAAAATCCATGTGAGTAGAATGAGAAACTTATTTTTCATTTTGAAGGTGATTATTAGAAATAAAATCTTGTAATATGGACATCCCTTTTTCTGTGACCAGTGCTCTAAGATGGTATTCTAGAAAACTATTTTCCAAATAGGGAAGTGTGAACGATGCGGGTGGAAAAATGCGTTCATCGCGAATCCCCATCATGCCATTAAAATAGAGTCTAGCAGTAAAGTCAGGGTCAATTTCTTGACGGAAAAGCCCTGTGTCGATTCCTTTGCGTATGCTGTTTTGAATGCACAAATACATTTTGTCAAATTGATTTTTCCAAAGCAAATCGTGTATTTCGGGATAATATTTTTTTAGCTGAAATTGAGGCGACATGCGCTCGTTTTTCATGTGACTCATCACAAATCGCTTGACGTCATAGAGTTCCTCAATTGGATTGACAGAGTGGTCACAAATTTGGTCTATTCCTGAGGAAATTTTAGCAAACAGCTCGAACGTTGCCTCTTCAATCAGAGTAGTTTTGTTTTGAAAATGGATGTAGAGGGTTTTTTTTGAAATACCAATTTGCTGAGCAATATCGTCCATTGTCACGCTTTTGAATCCCAGTGTGAGGAACAATTCAGTGGCTTTGGATATGATTAATTCTTTTGTTGTCATAAGAAAATTTCGGTGCGAAAGTAATCATGGAAACTTTAAAAACAAAATAAGTTTCCAAGGTTTAATAAATTTTAACATTTCATCTTTAGTCTTGTCATTCCATTTTATAATTATCCTAACTTGCGCTCATGGATTTTCTTAGCCATTACAGTGAAAAATTTAACTCGGCTATAGCGACTAGCCAAGTTCAAAGGCAACCAGTCGAGTTGTATCAACCCATCAATTACATTCTCGATTTAGGAGGCAAGAGGCTCAGGCCTCTGTTGACACTAATGGCTGCCGATGCCTTTGGGGCTCAAGCAAATGAGGCCATGAAAGCTGCCTTGGCGGTAGAAATTTTCCACAATTTTACTTTGATTCATGACGACATCATGGATGATGCTCCAATTCGACGCGGTTTGGCTACCGTTCACGAAAAATGGGATATCAACACAGGAATTCTATCTGGCGATGCCATGATGATATTGGCCTATCGGCAATTGGAACAATATGAAGATGACCGTTATTTTCAGTTGATGAAGGTGCTCAATCAAGTTGCTTTAGAAGTTTGTGAAGGCCAACAGTTGGATGTCAATTTTGAAACTCAAATGTCGGTATCGGAGTCGGAATATATGACGATGATCCGGCAAAAAACAGCGGTTTTGGTTGCGGCAGCGCTTCAGATGGGAGCAATAGTAGCGCGCGCTTCTGACAGTGATCAAAATAGCATATACTCCTATGGAGTTGAGCTTGGCATGGCATTTCAGCTTCAGGACGATTATTTGGACGCATTTGGAGATCCGAAAACATTTGGAAAGCAAGTTGGAGGGGATATCATTGAGAACAAAAAAACATTTCTTTATCTAAAAGCCATAGAGCTTCTTGACGCTGAAGCGTCGAAATCTTTACAAAAATTGTTCAACGAGGTTCAGGTGTCTACAGAAATTAAAGTTGAACAGGTCAAATCCTTCTTTCTCCAAAGTAAGGCTGATGAGGTTTTAAAATTGAGAATTGACGAACACACACAAAACGCCTTAAATGCCTTAGAAAGTACTTCTTTGACGGCAGCAAGTAAGGAGCAGTTTCGTCAATTTGCCGTTTGGTTGATGACAAGAGTCAGCTAGGTTAGAGTTCGGTCGACGGGCGGATTTCAACCTTCAAAATTGCAGGGTCAATTATTTCTCAGAAAAGCTATTAAATTGCCCGAATTGATTGACAAAAGTTTTACTTTTGTGTGACAAATGAGCTACATGCGATAGTATCACCAATGGACAAATACTCTTTTTTAAACGCGGCGCACACTGCCTATTTCGCTGAGCTATATGACCAATACCTTACCAACCCTGATTCAATAGAGCCCAGTTGGAGAGCTTTTTTCCAAGGATATGATTTCGGCACCGAGCAATACGGTCTAGAAAACCAGCTCATCGAGGGGGTTTCAATGCAAATACCAGAGAAGGTTCAAAAGGAGTTTCAAGTGGTTAAACTCATCAACGCTTATCGCACCAGAGGTCATTTATTTACCAAAACCAATCCGGTTCGACAACGCAGAACTTACACCCCCGATCTTTCTATTGGCCAGTTTGGCTTGAATGAAAGCGACTTGTCTCTTGACTTTGACGCAGGGTCCATCCTAGGCATTGGCAAGTCCAGTTTGGTCAATATAATTAAGCATTTAGAATCCATTTATTGTGATGCCATCGGAGTTGAATACATGTATATCCGAAAACCCGAAGAGGTGGAATGGATTCAGAACAGATTGAATGTCAACGACAATCATCCAAAATTTTCGATATCGACCAAAAAAAATATATTAAGAAAATTGTCTGAGGCTGTTTCTTTTGAGCAGTTTTTACATACCAAATATGTAGGTCAAAAGCGGTTTTCCCTCGAAGGGGGCGAATCTTTGATTCCAGCACTTGATGCCTTGATTGAAAATGCTGCCAATTACGGCATCAAGGAATTTGTGATGGGAATGGCTCACCGAGGCCGATTGAACGTCTTGACTAATATTTTTGGCAAATCACCTCGAGATATTTTTAGCGAATTTGACGGTAAAGACTACGAACAAGAGGTGTTTGACGGAGACGTTAAGTATCACTTGGGCTGGACCAGTTACAGAGAGACCGACGGTGGTAAGAAAATACATTTGAATATAGCGCCTAACCCTTCTCATTTGGAAACTGTTGGACCAGTAGTCGAAGGGATTACTAGGGCTAAAATTGACCATAACAGGTCAAAGGGCCTTGATACAGTTTTGCCTATTCTGGTTCACGGCGATGCTGCCATTGCTGGGCAAGGAGTGGTTTATGAAGTGGTACAAATGGCTCAGTTGGACGGCTACAAAACTGGTGGAACGATCCACATTGTGGTCAACAATCAGATAGGATTTACAACCAATTATAAGGATGGTCGTTCAAGCACCTATTGTACGGATGTCGGAAAAGTAACTTTGTCGCCCGTTCTGCATGTCAATGCAGATGATGTAGAGGCCGTGGTTCATGCAATGATATTTGCTTTAGACTTTAGAATGGCTTTTAAAAGGGATGTTTTTATCGATCTATTGGGCTACAGAAAGTATGGTCACAACGAAGGAGATGAGCCTAAATTTACCCAGCCCATACTTTACAAGGCCATTGCAAATCACAAGAATCCATTAGAAATATATTCCCAAAAATTGCTTGCTGAGGGTTCAATTCAAAGCGCTGAAATTGAGGAAATGCAGCAGCATTACAGACACTTTTTGGAAGAGGCCCTAGAAGATTCAAGAAAAATTGAGAAGACCATTATCACACCATTTATGGAGGATGAATGGTCTGGATTAACACGAGTAACCGAGGAGGAGATGTTAAAGACCGTTGACACTTCTTTTCCTAAGTCTAGATTAAAGGAGTTGACATTAGTTCTGTCAAATCTTCCCACGGACAAAAAATTTATTAAAAAAATCCAGAGACTCGTTGAATCACGACAAGATATGTTTGACAACAATCAATTAGATTGGTCAATGGGAGAGCACTTGGCTTATGCCAGTTTGCTCGATGAAGGATTTCAAGTGAGAATTTCAGGTCAGGATGTCGAGAGAGGGACGTTTTCTCATCGACATGCGGTTGTAAAGGTTGAAGACAGTGAGGAGGAAGTTATTTTGTTGGAGAAAATCGGCAAAGAAAAGGATGCATTTCAAATTTATAATTCCCTCCTTTCGGAATATGGCGTGGTTGGATTTGACTATGGTTATGCCATGGCCAGTCCAAACACACTGACCATTTGGGAAGCTCAATTTGGCGATTTTGTCAATGGCGCTCAAATCATGTTCGACCAGTATGTTTCTTCAGCTGAAGATAAGTGGAAATTGCAAAATGGCTTGGTTGTTTTGTTGCCTCACGGCTATGAAGGGCAGGGGGCAGAGCACTCCTCGGCCCGAATGGAACGTTTTTTACAATTGTGCGCCAAAGACAATATGTTTGTTGCTGATTGTACCACTCCTGCTAATCTATTCCACTTGTTGCGTCGACAAATGAAATCCAATTACCGCAAACCTTTGATTGTGTTCACACCTAAGAGTCTTTTAAGACATCCTCTGGTAGTTTCGTCCGTTGACGAATTTGCAAATGGCCAATTTCATGAGCTTATTGATGATGCTCAAGTAGATGCTCAACAAGTCAAAACAGTAGTATTTGTGACAGGCAAATTCTATTACGATTTGTTAGAAGAGAGAAGTAAACTGGGGAGAATGGATGTGGCTTTGGTTAGATTGGAGCAATTGTTCCCATTACCTAAAGTACAATTGACAGCGGTTTTGAATAAATACGCTCATGTCAAAGATTTTGTTTGGGCTCAGGAAGAACCTAGAAATATGGGGGCTTTTGGCTATTTATTGATGAATTTTGACCCAGTCAGGTCCTTCAGAATAGCATCACGAAGACCATATGGCGCTCCAGCAGCAGGAAGTAGTGTGAGATATCAACGTCGACACAGGGAAGTGATAGATTTCGTTTTCGATGCGTCAAAGGATAATCAACGAAACTCATAATTTTGAAAATTTAATATCAATTTCATGATAGTAGAAATGAAAGTGCCTTCACCAGGCGAATCGATAACAGAGGTTGAAATTGCAACTTGGCTGGTGGCCAACGGAGACTATGTCGAAAAGGATCAGGCCATTGCTGAGGTGGACTCAGACAAGGCGACCTTGGAACTCCCTGCTGAGGTTAGTGGAATTATCACCCTTAAAGCGGAGGAAGGTGAAGCTGTGGCGGTGGGCCAAGTGGTTTGTTTGATTGATACAAGCGCCGAGAAGCCGGAAGGAATGACCAATGCCATTGCCGTTGTGCAGTCACAAACTGCTGCCCCAATTGCTACCCCAAATGCTCCCGTGGCGACCACCTATGCAACAGGAGCGGCCAGCCCAGCAGCAAAAAAAATCTTGTCGGAAAAAGGCATTGATTCGGCTAGCGTCGATGGCACGGGACGCGACGGTCGTGTAACTAAAGAAGACGCATTGAACGCGGTTCCCTCTATGGGCTCAAATTCGGCCTTAGGAGATAGAGATTCGAGCAGAACAAAATTGTCCATGTTACGAAGAAAGGTAGCAGAGCGATTAGTCCAAGCAAAGAATGAGACCGCCATGCTGACAACTTTTAACGAGGTTGACATGTCGGCAATTTTTGACATTCGCAAAAAATTCAAGGAAGAATTCACCAAGAAGCACGATGTAGGTCTCGGATTTATGAGCTTCTTTACCTTGGCAACAGTAAGAGCTTTAAAATTGTTTCCTGCAGTTAACTCAATGATTGATGGCCAAGAAATGATTACTTACAATTTTCAAGACATCAGCATTGCAGTTTCTGGCCCAAAAGGATTAATGGTTCCCGTCATCAGACATGCAGAGAAGTTGTCTTTTAAAGGAGTTGAAGAAGAGGTCAAGCGATTGGCGATTAGAGCCAGAGATGGACAGATTACTGTCGATGAGATGACTGGTGGCACCTTTACCATTTCTAACGGAGGGGTATTTGGAAGCATGCTTTCGACCCCTATTATTAATCCACCTCAAAGCGGTATCCTTGGTATGCACAACATTGTTGAGCGTCCAGTTGCTATCAATGGAAAAGTTGAAATTCGACCTGTCATGTACTTAGCGTTGTCATACGATCACCGCATTATTGACGGACGCGAAAGTGTTGGCTTCCTAGTAGCAGTCAAAGAGGCTATCGAAAATCCAGAAGAGTTTTTAATGGATAACAATATTAAAAAGGCCTTAGAGCTGTAATGGTATTCAATCCCTTGGATTAAACCAACCATTATGATCACAGATACGCATACTCATTTGTACGTCGAAGAGTTTGATCAAGATAGGGACGAGGTCATTTCTCGCGGGTTCGAGCTAGGCATTAACAGACATTTCTTGCCTTCTATTGACTCGACCTACACAGCAGCCATGATTGCTTTGGAGGAAAAATATCCAGAAAATATTCGTTTGATGATGGGACTTCATCCCACCCACGTTAAAAAGGAAACTGTTGATTCAGAATTATCGCATGTCCGAGACATGCTTTCCAAAAAGTCTTTCGTAGCCATTGGAGAAATAGGGATTGATTTGTTCTGGGACAAAAGGACACTTGGCCTACAGCAACAGGCCTTCGTCGAGCAGATTAGGTTAGCCCAATACCATGACCTTCCCATTGTAATACACTGCAGGGATGCCTTCGATGAAATATTTGAGATTTTGGAGCAAGAAAACAATCCTAGATTAAGAGGCATCTTTCATTGTTTCACTGGGAATTTGCAGCAAGCGAAGAGGGCCATTTCTTTTAACATGAAACTAGGTATAGGCGGTGTGGTAACTTTTAAGAATGGAGGTATAGATCAATTTTTGCACGATATTCCTTTAAAACATATCGTCCTAGAAACAGATTCACCCTACTTGGCGCCAGTTCCTTATCGAGGAAAACGGAATGAAAGTGCCTTTATATCCGAAGTAATTGATAAATTGGCCTTGATTTATAAGCTGCCGAGAAAACAAATTATCGAAGTGACAACTGAAAACGCCTCCTTTATTTTTAACTGCGGGTGATAAAAGCTCCAAAAATATTGCTCATTTATACTGGTGGAACCATTGGTATGCGCCGGGATTATAACAGTGGTAGTCTAAGACCTTTTGACTTCCAAAAGGTATTGGATGAAATTCCTGAATTGAGATTGCTCCAATGCCATATCGATCATTGCGCAATTGCTAATCCGATTGATTCATCCGACATGCACCCAAAGATTTGGATTGAAATAGTTGAGATCATTGATCAAAAATATCATTCATATGACGGATTTGTGATTTTGCATGGCAGTGACACCATGAGTTATACTGCTTCTGCCCTCAGTTTTATGTTGCAACATCTGGATAAGGCTGTCATTCTAACAGGTTCCCAGTTGCCCATTGGCGACTTGAGAACTGACGCAAAAGAAAATTTAATTACTGCAATTCAAATAGCAGCCCTTACTGAGAACGGCAAACCCAGCGTCAAAGAAGTGTGTCTGTATTTTGAATACAAACTTTATCGTGGTAACCGGACGACTAAAATTAGTGCAGAACAATTTGAAGCATTTGACTCCCCAAACTATCCTCCTTTGATTATTTCGGGAGTTCATTTGGAAGTTCAAACCGAAATTTTACTCAAAAACACGGGGCAATTACCGTTTACAAGTTACAAATCGATGGAGTGTTCCGTTGGAATTCTGAAATTGTTCCCAGGAATTACTAAAGATTTTGTTGAGGCTGTTTTGTTGAAATCTAACCTTAAGGGAGTAGTTCTAGAGTCTTTCGGATCTGGAAACACGACCACCTCTAAGTGGTTTATAGATTTGTTAGAAGGCATGGTAAACCAAGGATTTCCAATCGTAAATGTTACGCAATGTTCTGGAGGTGAAGTTTCTATGGGTGTTTATGGGACCAGTATTGAGCTTAAGCGGATTGGGATTATTTCGGGCAAAGACATCACCACTGAAGCTGCATTGACAAAATTAATGTTTTTGCTGGCCAATGATCCAGGTGATTACAAACATCTCAAGCTGAGGTTTGAAGAATCGATCGCAGGAGAAATCGCTTAAAATAGCACTCTTATTTTTTGAGTAATCAGCGTTTTTTTTGTTTCTTGGCAACGCTTTTGAAGTAAACTTTAGAGAGGTGGCCGAGTGGTCGAAGGCGCACGCCTGGAAAGTGTGTATACGCCAAAAGCGTATCGAGGGTTCGAATCCCTTCCTCTCTGCAAATTTATTTTAGAACCCATTTTAATTTTATATATTTATCCTCTAATTTTAAACTAATTAAATTCACCACTAATTTTAAACTAATTAAATTCACCACCATGAAAAATTTATTTTCACTTATTCTTTTGGTTGCTTTGATGACTGCAGGTAACACTGCTTCTTACGCTTTTTCTTCGGCTAATAACCTAGCCATGGAACTTCAAGATGACGTCGTTCCTGCCGACAACGTTGTGGCTGATGACGCAACTAGCGTTGGATTTCATCAAGAGCTTAAAAAGAGATTCATTGAAGGAGGCCCAGGATTTATGGGAATCGTTTTGCTGTGTTTGATCCTTGGATTGGCTATCGCAATTGAACGTATCATTTATTTGAACCTCTCTACTACAAACTCAAAAAAATTAACCCAAGAAGTAGAAGATGCTTTGTCTTCGGGTGGAGTTAATGCTGCAAAAGAAGTTTGCAGAAACACTAAAGGCCCCGTTGCTTCTATCTTCTATCAGGGATTAGATCGCGCCGATGATAGTTTGGAAGCGGCCGAGAAAGCTGTTGTGGCTTACGGTGGTGTTCAAATGGGACAACTGGAGAAAAACGTTTCTTGGATTTCTCTTTTTATCGCATTGGCTCCGATGCTCGGTTTCATGGGAACAGTAATTGGAATGATTCAGGCTTTCGATAAAATCGAAGCTGCTGGCGATATGCAGCCTTCATTGGTAGCAGGTGGTATCAAGGTAGCCCTTTTAACTACAGTTTTTGGTTTGGTTGTTGCTATTATATTGCAAGTATTTTACAATTACATCATTGCAAAAATTGACAGTATTGTTAACGATATGGAAGACGCTTCAATTTCCTTAATGGATTTGTTGGTCAAAAACAAAAAATAATCAACCACCTAAAATACTATAATTATGGATTTTCAAAAAGTATTTAAAATTGTCGTAGGACTAATAGGTGTAGTGGCTATTTATTTCTTAGCACGTATTATTGCAGTTGGAGATGATGCTATTGAGGCGTCTGAAGATCTTCAAAGCAGTTTTGTGACTCCTTTTATGTATGTGGCTTATCTGATTTTGGGAGTAGTTCTTGTTTTCGTCTTATTTTTCACTTTGAAAAATGTTCTTTCAAACAAGGATGCCCTAAAGCAGTTTGCTGTTAACACAGGAGTATTGGCAGGATTGATTCTTTTCACCTATTTTGTTTTGGCCGAAGGCGTCGAAACCGAAATGCGTGACGGAGAGATCCTCTCTGCAAGTGGATCTAAATGGATTGACACAGGGTTGTATTTATTTTACATTTTAACTGTTGTTGCTATAGGCTCTATGGCCTTTTCTAGCATCAAAAAATCGATTAGTTAGTTATGGCAAAACGATCAGCACCAGAGGTAAACGCCGGCTCCATGGCAGATATTGCCTTCTTGCTCCTTATCTTTTTCTTGGTCACTACGACCATTGAAACAGATAGTGGTATAAGCCGAAAGTTGCCACCAATTGAAGATTCTCCTGAAGATGTAAAAATCAAACAAAAGAACATTTTTACGGTTTTACTAAACGGTAGAGATCAGTTATTGGTTGAAGATGAGCTCATGGAATTGAAAGACTTGAGACCAGCGGCAGTCAAATTTTTGGATAACGGAGGAGATGGTACTTGTGATTATTGCAATGGAACCAAAGACCCTTCTTCATCCGACAATCCAGACAAGGCCATTATTTCATTGAAGAATGATAGAGAAACCACCTACGGTGTCTACATTTCAGTTCAAAATGAATTGGTTGCAGCGTACAATGAGTTGAGAAACCGTCGTGCGTTGGAATTGGGTCCAGCCAAAGGATTTGGGAAAATGAATTTTGTAGAGATGGAGAGTAACTACAACAATGTGAATTGGGGTGGTAACAAGACTAAATTGAAAGAAGTTATTGAGCAGATTAAAATAGAATACCCTCAAAAACTGTCTGAAGTACAATAAAACTGAAAAAGATGCCAAAATTTAAAAAGAAAACAGGAGGAGAGCTCCCAGCCATTTCAACCGCTTCTTTACCGGACATTGTGTTTATGCTATTGTTCTTCTTTATGGTTGCGACGGTGATGCGTGAAAATACCTTAAAAATCGAGAATAGTTTGCCAAGTGCAGACCAAGTTGAAAAACTCGGTAAAAAGGATTTGATCATGTATATCTATGCTGGTAAACCAAGTAGGAATTATGTGCAGCAGTACGGTAAGGAAGCTCGAATTCAATTGAATGACAAATTCGCTGAAGTGAGTGACATCGCGGCATTTGTTGCGGCAGAACGCGCTTCAAAACGCGAAGAATTGGTTCCTTTTCTGATTACTGCTTTGAAAGTAGACAAGAAAGCCGGTATGGGTATTGTTGGTGACATCAAGCAAGAATTGAGAAAAGTAAATGCCTTAAAGATCAACTACACCACCCGTCAAGGAGAGGTGGCTAATAATTTTTAGTGTTCAACTAGAAACAATAAAAAGCACGCCATTTCGGGGTGCTTTTTTTTTCTTTAAATATTTTCAATGAAAAACACATTAATTATTCCTTTCAGTTTGTTGGCGGTCCTGTCCCTGACATTGGTATCGGCTGCTTACGGCCAAAATGCCGCCAGAGAGGTTGACAGTCTTTTTCGAGAAGATCAATTCTATGTGGGATTTCAGTATAATTTGTTGAACAATGGACCCTCAGGAGTTGCTCAATATGGTTTGTCAGGAGGGGTTCAATTGGGGGTGATTAGAGACATGCCGATTTCAAAAAACAGACAATGGTCGCTAGGCATTGGTTTGGGTTACGAATTGGACTATTTAAATCACAACATACAAATTTCTAAAGATTCTAATGATCAGTTGAACTATAGGGTTTTGTCTCTCAACGATTTTGACAGTAACAAATTGGTCACTCACTCTTTGTCATTCCCAGTTGAATTTAGGTGGAGAAATGCTACACCATCCGAACATAAGTTTTTTAGGATTTATCCAGGTTTCCGATTGAGTAAGATTTTCTCAAACAGAGCGTCATTCAAATTGAACAGTGAAGTACTGAAATATACCTCTCGACTTGGACTTGAGACTTGGCAATACGGACCAACGCTAAGTTTGGGCTATGCACAGTTCAATTTGAGCTTATACTACGGGCTCAACAAGATGTTTACTAAAGAAGCCATGAATAACGGCGCTCCAAAAGACATGAGCAAAATCAAACTAGGACTAATTCTCTACATTCTTTAACCTACCCACCAGAAGTACCCTGCGTGAGCGCTAATGGCTAGAATTCCACCAACAAGTAATTCTATAGGTCGGTGTGCTTTGAGCACCAACCGAGCTGCGCAAATTAAGCTTACCCAAACAATTGCAAGGAGTAAACTTAAAGCACTTGAAATACCTAGTGGAACCATGCCTAGGAATAACAATAAAGATATGGAGTTAAATAAATGAATGCTCGTTTTAAAAGGTATCCGCAGTAAAACAAGGGTGAACAAATTCTGAACTGCCAATAGAATGATCCAATCCCTTAATTCCAGATAAGGGTGTAGATTGATGACAAGTGCTAATCCGGAAAGCAAGAAGGTGTTGAGCAACAGGGGAATCCATCGTTCGGCGATATGGGGTAAATTTGAAGAGGAGACCTTTCCCTTACTTCTGAGTAAATAAAATAGCATCAAAGGGATTAGAAAAGTTACTCCGACTACAAGCGACAACAATTCGAGATGTGCTTCTATGCTTTCCAACGAATAATGCAGGTATAAAACAGTGCCATAAAATGGAACTACGATTGGATGAAACAACCTTGAAACTAAATGAAAGATCAGTTTCAAACTATAATTGTTTACGTAATCTGGCGACTGGAATATCCAACTGTTCGCGATATTTTGCAACCGTGCGTCTTGCAATGGGGTAGCCTTCATTTTTTAACTCAATGGCTAATTGTTCGTCGGTAATAGGTTTCTTTTTGTCCTCTTGATCGACCAAAGTCTTGAGTATACTCTTGATTTCGCGAGTCGAAACTTCTTCCCCTTGATCGTTGGTCATTGATTCGCTAAAAAAACTTTTCAGAATTTTGGTTCCATAAGGCGTGTCGACATATTTGCCATTGGCTACCCTTGATACTGTAGACACGTCCATGTTAATTTCATCGGCAATATCTTTGAGAATCATTGGTTTTAAATCTTTTTCGTCTCCAGACAAGAAGTATTCTTTCTGATGAGCCATAATAGCGCTCATGGTCAGCATAAGAGTTTGCTGGCGCTGCTGAACGGCATCGATGAACCATTTGGCAGCATCGAGTTTTTGTTTGATAAACATGACCGCATCGTGCTGTGCTTTGGACTTGTCTACAGAAGCCTTGTATCCCTTGAGCATTTCATTGTAGGAATGTGAAACATGAAGTTCGGGAGCGTTGCGACCGTTGAGTTTTAAGTCTAAGTCGCCATCTACAATTTTCATTATAAAATCAGGGATAATTTGTTCAATATTTTTGTTTTGACCGGCGAAAGAGCTCCCTGGTTTAGGGTTGAGTCGTTCTATTTCCGCTATTGCAGACTTGAGTTGCTCTTCAGTCAATTCCAATTTGGACATCAATTTGTCATAATGCTTTTTTGAAAACAGGTCAAAATGATTGTCTATAATCAGCAGTGCCACTGCTTGGTCGCTAGTCCTGCTCTTTCTTTGAAGTTGAATGCTTAAACACTCTTGTAAATCTCTTGCCCCGACTCCACTTGGATCGAGATGCTGAATGCGCTTGAGGACCTGTTCAACAACGTCCAGCTCTACCATAATGTTTTGTGTGAAAGCAAGGTCATCCACAATTTGACCGAGATCGCGCCTAATGTATCCGCTGTCATCAATACTGCCAATTAAAAACTCGGCTATTTCTAATTCTTCGGACTCAAACCGAAACCCGTATAATTGATTGATTAAATGCTGGGAAAGTGAAGTTTCGGCGGCGATGGGGATGGTTTTTTGCTGATCGTCTTCACTGTAATTGTTGGACTTGGTTCTGTAATCAGGAATGTCATCATCACTCAAGTATTCGTCCACGTTTATGTCATCGGCATTGATGTGCTCGTTGTCGTCGTAGTCGGACGAATCGTCAAAGTTGTCTTGCTCATCGAGAGGGTCGTTCTCCTTGCCACTTTCAAGGGCGGGATTTTCCTCTAATTCTTGCTTGATGCGTTGCTCAAAGTCAAGCGTTGGCAATTTGATCATCTTCATCAGCTGTATTTGCTGTGGAGACAATTTTTGAGTTTGCTTGAGATGTAGATATTGTTTGAGCATGAAATTGGGTTCGGTATAAAGTTAGTAAAAGAAACCGAAATCCATAACAATCAAAATTGTCGATGGCATTAGAAATCGGCATTACCTGGCGTTCTCGGAAAAGGGATGACGTCTCTAATATTGCTCATGCCTGTGACGAACATGACCAATCTTTCGAAGCCTAAACCAAAGCCTGAATGAACGGCTGTGCCAAATTTTCTGAGGTCTAAATACCATTCCAAGTCTTCTTGAGGAATTCCCAACTCGGCGATTTTGGATTCTAGAACATCGAGACGCTCCTCTCGCTGAGAACCTCCGACCATTTCGCCAATACCAGGAAAGAGTATGTCCATGGCTCTTACCGTTTTTTGATCTTCGTTGAGGCGCATGTAAAATGCCTTAATTTTTGCAGGATAATCGAACAGAATTACTGGGGTTTCAAAATGTTTTTCAACCAAATAACGCTCGTGTTCACTTTGCAAATCGGCACCCCATTCTTCAATCGGGTATTTAAATAACTTTTTCTTATTGGGTTTTGAATTTTTCAAAATATCAATGGCTTCGGTGTAGCTCAATCGGGTAAAGTTATTCTCAACAACAAATTTTAATTTGTCGGTTAGGGCCATGCCTTGACGCTCGCGCTCGGGCTTTGACTTGTCCTCTTGAATCAGCCTATCTTCTAGAAAAGCCAAATCTTCGCCGTGATTCTCAAGCATGTCACGGATAACAAATTTCAAAAAGTCTTCGGCTAAATCCATGTTTCCAGCCAAATCCATAAAGGCAACCTCAGGTTCAATCATCCAAAATTCTGCTAGGTGTCTAGCAGTATTAGAATTTTCGGCTCTGAACGTCGGCCCAAAAGTATAAACTTTACTCAATGCCATGGCATAGGTTTCGGCTTCCAATTGACCAGACACAGTGAGATGTGTTTCTTTGCCAAAAAAATCTTTAGAAAAATCTACTTTTCCTTGCTCGTTTAGAGGAGGTGATTTGGGATCGAGATGACTTACACGGAATAATTCGCCAGCTCCTTCGGCATCGCTTCCCGTTATAATTGGAGAGTGCAAATTGAAAAATCCATTTTCATTGAAATAACGATGAACGGAGAACGCCAAGGCGGATCGCAGTCTCATTACTGCTCCAAATGTATTGGTGCGCACCCTCAAATGGGCGTTTTCTCTTAGGAATTCGAAAGAGTGTTTCTTGGGTTGGATGGGGTACATTTCGGCATCGGAATCACCAAGTATTTCCAATTGATCTACTTGGACTTCAACTCTTTGACCCGTTCCTTGACTTTCAACTAGGGTGCCTTTTACGGATATCGCAGCTCCTGTTGTAATGCGTTTCAGCAAGCCAGAATCTGTATTCTCGAAATCGAGCACGCACTGTAAATTTCTAAGTGTAGAACCGTCATTAAGAGCGATAAAGCGATTGCCTCTAAAAGTTCTTACCCACCCCTTAACTAGGATGTCGGAGGGAGTTGGGTGATCGTCTAGAATGGTAACAATGGCGTGATGCTTCATGGTTGGCTATTTTTCTTTGTAAAGATAGCAGATTGAAATAAATTAACCGTCTGCCCCATCGTCTTCGTCTGGAATAATTTTTATGGTAGGTTCTCTTAAAACGGTCTTGTTAGCGATTAATTTTTCAAGAGTTAAAAGCATGCTAGGCAACAATAATAAATTGGAAAGCATGGCAACGAGCAGGGTTCCTGAAATTAGAGCTCCAAGAGCTACTGTACCGCCAAAATCGGAGGTGAGAAAAACAGAAAATCCAAAGAACAAGACCACTGAAGTATAGAGCATGCTGATTCCTGTTTCTTGTAACGCGGCGAACACTGAGCGCTTGATTCTCCACCTATTACTTTGAAGTTCTTGGCGGTATTTGGCCAAAAAATGAATGGTGTCATCGACCGAAATACCAAAGGCAATACTAAATACCAATACCGTTGATGGTTTTATGGGTACTCCCAAATAGCCCATTACACCAGCTGTTATTATTAGCGGAATGATGTTCGGAATTAATGAAATCAAAATCATTCTAAACGATCGGAACATATAGGCAATGAAAAGAGCAATCAGCACAATGGCCAGCGATAAAGAGATCAATAGATTTTGTACCAAATATTTTGTTCCCTTCTCAAACATATAAGCCTTACCAGTAATGGTGACGTCATAGCGATCACTTGGAAAAATATTTTCCATTTGAGTTCGAATGCCTACCTCATTATCTTCGAGTTGATCGATGCCGTCATCTTTGATAAATACTGTTATCCGAGCCATACGACCATCTGAGGTGACAAAGCTTTTCAAAAGATCCACTTGATTACTTCCTTTCTTGAGATAACTCATAATGAAATTGCTTTCTTGAGCCGTTGGAAGGTCGTAATATTTAGGATCGCCATTGTAGAAAGCTTGTTTGGAATATTTTACCATGCTAACAATCGAGACCGGTCTTGAAAGCTGAGGAATTTCGTTCAAGTAGTCCTCTAGTTTAGCCATTTTGACAATATTAGAACGCTTGGTTACACCATTGTCTTGCTTAGTATCTACAATGATTTCGATGGGCATAATGCCATCAAATTCATCTTCAAAAAATCGGATGTCTTTATAAAATTTGGCATTTTTAGGCATGTCTTCTAAGAGGCTGCCTGAAATCTTCATTTGATAAATTCCAATAGCGCCTAGAATCACAGCAAAAGTGCTAACGGTATAAATGACCCATCGCTTTTCTCTAACGATACCCGTCATCCAGTCAATGACGAAACTGGTCCATTTTCGATTCAAATGTTCCAAATGCCTTGGCTTGGGCATTGGAAGGAAACTATAAATGATTGGAATAATTAATAAACAGATCAAAAAAATCGCCAGAATACTCAGAGAAGCCACTAAACCAAATTCTATCAACAAACGACTTTGAGTAATTGTAAAGGTTGCAAAACCAGAGGCAGTCGTAATGTTAGTCATTAGGGTGGCATTTCCTACCTTAGTGATGACGCGCTGTAGAGACTTGGCCTTGTTGCCGTGTGAGTTGACCTCGTGCTGATATTTATTGATTAGGAATATACAATTGGGAATTCCGATAACAATAATGACTGGAGGGATAAGAGCCGTCAAAACGGTTATCTCATACTCGAGAAACCCAAGTATGCCAAAGGTCCACATCACTCCGATAACTACAACAAGAAGTGAAATAAAAGTAGCACGCCATGATCGGAAAAAGGCAAAAAACAAAAAGCAGGTGACCAGTATCGCTGCAATGATAAAACCCCCTATTTCATCGATAATGTATTGGGAGTTTAAGGTTCGGATGTAGGGCATGCCAGAAATGCGCAGATCCAGATTGTGTTTGGATTCAAATGCTTGTATGGTAGGAATTAAATCGTTAACAATAAAATCTTTGCGCGCTGCAGAATTGACGACACTCTTGTCCAAATAAATAGCTGTTTGAACAGTCCCTGACTCCGAATTGTAAAACAAGCCCTCGTAAACAGGCAGTTGATCTTTTAAGTCTGATTGGAGCTGCGCTATTTTTTCTGGTGTAATTTCACCCTCCAAAAGAGCAGAGGATTTGAACTTGGCTTCGTCATCTAATTTCGTCAATCGCTGGAGTTGATCAATGGAAATGACCAAATCAACAGATTCATTTTCTCTAAAATGTTCTGCAAGATTTACCCAGTCTTTAAATACTGGTAAATTAAAAAGAGAAGAGTCTTTAAGAGCAACAACTACGACGTTACCCTCTTCGCCAAATTCCTCTAAAAAGTCGTTGTAAGTAGTATTTACAATGTGATTGTCGGGGAGTAAATTTGCTTCTGTGTAGGAAAAACGCATTTTGTTCCACTGCGTTGTGGATAAGGCAGTAAGTACTGCTATTCCTACCAGTATGCCAATTCTTTTTCGAAGTATGATTCTGGCTAAACTACTCCAAAATTCGAACGAATACGACTTCTTCACATTGATTTTTTAAAGCTGCAAAGGTAACGATATCAATGTGAAAAAAGACTGCAAGTCTAGACTAAACCGTCATAATTTCCTGTTCTTTCAGTAAAAACAGGGCATCTACTTTTTTGATGTAGTCATCCGTAATCTTTTGAATGTCTATTTCGGTATTGCTTTTCATGTCCTCAGAAGCATGTTCCAATTTTTTCACATCAGAATTGCCTTCTTTCCTTGCGTTGCGGATTAGGATTTTGGCCTCCTCGCTAGCCGCTTTGGCCATTTTGGCCAATTCCCGACGTCGTTCTTCGGTCAAAGGTGGAACATTGATGATCAAAGCCTCTCCGTTATTCATGGGGTTGAATCCCAAATTGGCAACCATGATGCTGTGTTCGATGTTTTGAAGGGAAGACTTTTCATAAGGTTGCACTATTATCGTTCTACCGTCAGGCGCATTGACATTCGCCATTTGATTCAAAGGTGTGGGCGTGCCATAGTATTCCACTATAATACTTCCAAGCATGGCCGGACTAGCTTTTCCTGCCCTAATGTTTGCAAACTCTTTTTTGAGAAAATCCAGAGATTTTGACATGGATTCCTCGGTGCTTTCGATGATAAAAGAAATTTCCTCCTCCATTTTGTTTTCTATTTAAATCAAACGGTGATTATAAATTAACAGTTGTTCCAACCTGCTGTCCAGAAACTATTTTTAGCAGATTCCCCTTTTTGTTTATGTCAAAGACAATTATGGGCAAATTATTTTCTTGACTCAAGGTAAAAGCGGTTGTGTCCATTACTTTCAAACCTTTTTTCAAGACGTCAGCAAAGCTAATTTGATCAAATTTAATAGCATCAGAATTTTTCTCTGGATCTTCATTGTAGATACCATCGACTCTCGTTCCTTTGAGAATCACATCGGCTTCTATTTCAATGGCTCTTAGCACAGCAGCTGAGTCAGTAGTGAAATAGGGGTTTCCCGTTCCTCCGCCAAAAATGACCACACGTCCCTTTTCAAGATGGCGCATCGCGCGTCGGCGAATAAATGGCTCAGCCACTTCATTGATTGCTATGGCTGTTTGCAAACGAGTAGGCACATCCAAATTTTCCAAAGCGGACTGAAGTGCCAATCCGTTAATGATGGTAGCCAACATGCCCATGTGATCGGCTTGTACACGATCCATGCCTTTGCCAGCACCTGCAACTCCTCTAAAAATATTTCCTCCTCCAATAACGATTGCGACTTCAACCCCTGAGTCCACAATGTTCTTAATTTCAGAGGCATATTCCGAAAGTTTTTCGGGATTGATGCCGTATTGATTTGAACCCATCAGGGCTTCGCCAGAGAGTTTGAGTAGAATGCGTTTGTATTTCACAGTTGGTTGAATTGAATAACAAATATAAGATTCATTTTGAATATCGGTTGGGATACACTCATGGAGATTTGCAAAAAAAAAGCTCCGTTTAACGGAGCTTTAAATTCAAGTTATTCTATTTATCCGAGCGCAACCCTCGCAAAGCCTACTACCTTCAGATCTGTATTTACAGATTTGACGTAATCAGAAACGCTGAATTTGCTGTCTTTAATAAAATCTTGGTTCACCAAAGTGTTATCTTTAAAGAATCGGTTCAGTTTTCCTTTGGCAATATTGTCTAACATGGCCTCTGGTTTTCCTTCTTGACGCAATTGGTCCTTAGCGATTTCGATCTCTTTTTCAATGGTCACAGCATCAACGCCATGTTCGTCCAAAGCAATTGGATCCATAGCCGCAGCTTGCATGGCAACATCTCTGGCCGCTGTTGTAGCACCTTCGACATTAGCAGACAATCCTACAATAGTTGCAATCTTATTTCCAGCGTGAATGTATGAACCAACGAAGGCCGCCTCCAAAACTTTGAAAGATCCGATCTCAATTTTCTCTCCAATTACGCCAGTCTGTTCAGTTAGTTTTTCGGCTACTGTCATGCCTCCAAAATCAGCTCCCAAAACAGCGTCTAAACTGTCGTGTTTTAAGGCAATTTCAGACATGGCATGAGCCAAGGCTACATAGCTGTCATTTTTGGCAACAAAATCTGTTTCACAGTTCAAGGTAAAAACTACACCACGAGTGGCGCTGTCGTTAACTTTTGCCATAGCTACACCTTCACTCGAATCTCGATCGGCGCGATTGGCGGCTACTTTTTGTCCTTTTTTTCTTAAGATTTCAATGGCTGTTTCGAAATTGCCTTCAGCTTCAACAAGAGCTTTTTTGCAATCCATCATTCCGGCACCTGTTGTCTGTCTTAATTTATTGACTTCGGCTGCTGTAATATTAGTCATGGTATAATAATAAAGTGGTGATTAATAAAAATGAGTTTATTCTTCTTCTCTTACAGCGACTGTTTTAGACGCTTTTGACTTTCCAACTGCGGCAGTATCATCTAGATTGATATCAGCATCAGAATCTGCTTTGCGATCCATTAGGCCTTCGGAAACACCTGAGGCGATATATTGAAGTACTTTGCTGATGGATTTTGAAGCGTCATCGTTCGCTGGAATTACATAGTCAACCTCACGAGGGTCAGAATTGGTATCCACCATGGCGAAGATTGGAATATTGAGTTTTTGAGCTTCTTTAACGGCGATGTGCTCACGTTTGATGTCAACAATGAACAATGCCGCAGGCAATCTTGTCATATCGGAAATTGAACCTAAGTTTTTTTCTAACTTGGTTCTCAAACGGTCAACTTGAAGACGTTCTTTCTTAGATAAAGTATTGAATGTGCCGTCTTTTTTCATACGATCAATCATAGACATTTTCTTGACCGCTTTACGAATGGTGACAAAATTGGTCAACATACCGCCAGGCCAGCGCTCAGTGATGTAAGGCATGTTAAGCTCCGATGCCGTTTGAGCAACGATTTCCTTGGCTTGTTTTTTGGTGGCTAGGAACAAAATCTTACGACCTGAAGCTGCGATTTTAGCCATTGCCATAGCTGCCTCTTCAATTTTAGCTGCAGTTTTGTAAAGGTTGATAATGTGAATGCCATTGCGCTCCATATAGACATATGGTGCCATGTTGGGGTCCCATTTACGGGTGAGGTGGCCAAAATGTACGCCTGCCTCGAGAAGTGATTTTACATCTACTTTTTCCATTGTGCTTAGTTTACGTTCTGATTTAGCAATGATCAAGTGGCGCTTTTTGCGGCCTTCACCATTTAGATGCTAAACTAATTGAGTTTAAATAGTCAACAGTGCCTGTGGACACCGTTATCCAATTATCGTTTAGAGAATTGGAATTTCTTACGGGCTTTTTTCTGTCCGAATTTCTTACGCTCAACCATTCTTGGATCACGAGTCAATAAGCCTTCGGGCTTCAAAATAGCTCTATATTCTTCATTGATTTCACACAGGGCACGAGAAATGGCCAATCGAACGGCTTCTGCCTGTCCTGTTACACCACCACCCAATACACTGATTTTGATATCAAAAGACTTTTCGTTATCGGTGAGCATTAAAGGCTGAGTCACTTTATATTGTAAAGGAGCAGTGGCAAAATAAACCGCCATGTCTTTTTTGTTTACCGTGATGTTACCTTTTCCTTTAGAGACGTACGCACGAGCAACTGCTGTCTTACGACGTCCTATTTTGTGTACTACTTCCATTATTTGATATCGTTAAGGTTAATGACCTTAGGTTGTTGTGCCTCATATTGATGATCTGCTCCAGAAACAACTTTCAGGTTGCGGAACAATTCAGCGCCAAGTTTGTTTTTTGGCAACATGCCCTTTACCGCTTTTTCAACCAATCGGGTAGGATCTTTCTTAAACAACTCTTGAGCGGTTAAAGAACGCTGCCCACCTGGATAACCAGTATGTCGGATATAGGTTTTGTCGGCCCATTTGTTCCCAGTCAGCGCAACTTTCTCTGCATTGACAACAATGACGTTGTCTCCACAGTCGGTATGTGGAGTATAACTGGTTTTGTGTTTACCGCGCAATAGGATTGCAACGACAGATGACAAACGGCCTAACGCTAGACCCTCTGCGTCAACCAGTACCCACGATTTCTCAATCGTTGCTTTATTGGCTGATATGGTTTTATAACTAAGTGTATCCACTGTGTAAAAATTTCAATTAAATTCCGTTCTGAAAACGGCTTGCAAATCTACAATTATATATTTGATTCGCAAATTGCTTGTCTGGTATTTTTTTTGAATAATAATTTTTAGACGATTAAGAGGTTCAACAAGCCTATCTGTTTGAAGTATTTTTGTTAAATTAACGCCAAATTAAAATATTTACTTCAATTTTGTCCCCAATTTTGTTCTAATGACTCACTCCTCAAAAGTTGCGCTGTTGCTAATCATGGCATGTCTGATCATGTCTTTTGGATTTGCTCAGAATCCAGTTCCAAGAAAAACCTACACTACCAAGCACATGACCCAAAACGCCCCTGAAATCGATGGGGTTTTAGATGATAAGGTTTGGAATGAAGTCGAATGGTCAGGTGATTTTGTCGAGTTTGAGCCAAATGAAAACACAGCTCCAGAATATCAATCTCAGTTTAAAATCATCTACGACGATAAATTTTTATACGTTGCCTTTCGAGCATTTGATTCGGAACCTGAAAAAATTGTACAACGTTTGTCTCGTCGAGATGGGTTTGTAGGCGACAGAGCCAATATTCTGTTTGACAGCTACAACGACCAGCGCACAGGTTTTATGTTTACTGTTACCGCTACCGGCGTCAAAGGAGATGAGATTGTTACTCGCAATGGAGACAATTTTGACGACAGTTGGAACCCCATTTGGTACACCAATGCTGTAGTTGACGACAAAGGCTGGACCGCAGAAATGAAAATTCCTTTTTCTCAATTGCGTTTTGGAAAAGAAGCAAAGCAGAATTGGGGACTCAATTTTGGTCGACAAAACTTCAGGCTCAATGAATTTTCCCTATGGCAACGTATTCCTGCAGATGCAGCTGGATTTGTGAGTGAATCTGGTGTGCTGACTGGACTTAATGATCTAGAGCCCCAAAAGCAAAAGGAGGTTCAACCGTTTGTCGTCTCTCAACTGGACAATTATCCTGCAGAAGCAGGTAATCCCTTTCGCGACGGAAAGGATTTTGGACTTAACGCCGGACTGGATGCCAAAATAGGGGTGACTAACGATTTGACCTTGGACCTTACTGTTAATCCTGATTTTGGACAGGTTGAAGCCGACCCAGCTCAAATAGCCCTAGACGGATTTGAAATTTTTTTTAAAGAACAGCGCCCCTTCTTCGTGGAAAATAAGTCCATTTTTGATTTTACTTTCGGTGGCGAAAGTGATAATCTCTTCTATTCCCGACGAATTGGCCGGAGTCCCCAAGGTTACCCTGATTCCAGTGGATTTGTCGATCAACCTATTAGTACGGCTATTTTGGGAGCCGCAAAATTCTCTGGAAAAACTCAAAGCGGCTGGTCCATCGGATTATTGGAAAGTCTTACTCGACGTGAATTTGCTCAAGTGCAAGACGGGAATGAGCGGAGTGAGGTAGAAGTAGAACCTCTGACGAATTACGCAGTAGTAAGAGTGCAAAAAGATTTTAACAACGACAATTCCTTTGTAGGGGGAATGTTTACCGCCGTTAACAGGGGAGATCTGCCAGTCAATCTCGATGGTTTGCACACCTCCGCTTATTCTGGAGGGCTGGATTTTCAACACCAGTGGCAAAACCGCGAGTATGCTGTAGAAGGAAAATTTGTTTTCAGTCATGTCGTTGGTAGCAAAGAAGCCATATTGAACACTCAGCTATCTCAAGTGCATCTTTTTCAGCGACCAGACGCCGATCATCTTTCAGTCGATCCTACCAGAACATCTTTAACAGGGACGGGTGGGCGTTTTTCATTTAACAAAAGAGGAGGCGGAAATTTTGGCTACAGCATTGGATTTCATTTCCGTTCTCCAGAGATTGAATTGAACGACATCGGTTTTTTGAGGCAAACAGATTTTGTCCGTCAATACGTGTCTTTGAGATACAAAATTCTTAAACCCATCGGCCGGTTTAGAACTATTTCTAGCCGATTTCTTCAGTTTTCCTCATTTGATTTTCAAGGTAACTACAACCGAATGGAATACCGTTTGAATAATGAAATAGGGCTATTTAACAATTGGAATTTTGAGCTTGGATTATTTCACAAGCCTCGTATTTTGGAAACTACGACCTTGAGAGGTGGACCAATTTGGCGTTTTTCAGAAGAAAACGCAATTTCCTTTGATGTCAAAAGTGATGAAAGAAAAAGACTTAGCGGTTTTGGAGGAATTTTTTACGCCCAAGCGAATGAAAACAACTTTTCCATGAAGCGTTTTCAAGTGGGACTAACTTATCAGCCCATGGACGCCTTGACCATCGCATTTAGTCCAGAGTATTCTATTAGGCCAAACAAAACTCAATATGTCACCGAAACAGCTTTTAACGGCACTCCCCGATATATTATGGCCTCAATTGACAACAATACCCTGTCGGCTTCTTTAAGGGTCAATTATACCATCAATCCAAACTTGACGGTTCAATATTATGGACAACCTTTTGTGAGCAATGGTAATTACAGCAATTTTAAATACGTTACCAATTCTGTCGCCGACCGATTGAGCGACCGATATCATATCTACGACGATGCTCAGATAGCGTTTTCTGGTGCAACCAATTCTTACCAAGTGGACGAAGATCGAGATGGTATTGACGATTTTAGCTTTGGAAAACCTGACTTTTCTGTTGTTCAATTCCGATCCAATCTCGTGTTGAGATGGGAGTATATTCCAGGCTCTGAGTTGTTCCTTGTTTGGTCTCAAGGGGTTTCTTCCTCTGGCGATTACAATGAAGGTTTGGCCGAAAACCTCAACGACTATTGGTTGGCTCAAAAGCCGAGCAACACCTTTTTAATCAAGGCTACCTACCGCTTTCTGTTATAAAACATTAATGAGCTTCTAGCCAGTTGTCGCCTTTACCAACGTCAACGACCAATGGGACTTTGAGAGGATAGGCATTTTCCATTGCTGTTTTGATCAGTTGCTTCATGGTTTCCAATTCGGGCTTGTAAACGTCGAAAACCAATTCATCATGCACTTGAAGCAGCATTTTAGATTGGAAGTTTCCTTGCGACAAGGCTTTGTGAATATTAATCATCGCAATTTTGATGATGTCGGCAGCGCTACCTTGAATGGGAGCGTTCACCGCGTTGCGCTCTGCAGCGCTGCGAACTACAGCGTTTCCAGCGTTGATATCACTCAAATACCGCCTTCTACCTAGAACAGTTTGAACATAGCCGTTTTCTCTGGCAAATTCAATTTGACTTTGTATATAATCTTGAAGTTTGGGGTAAGTGGCAAAATACAAATCGATGAGATCTTTAGATTCACTGCGAGACAAATCGGTCTGATTGCTCAATCCAAAGGCAGAAACACCATAAATGATCCCAAAATTGACGGTTTTGGCATTACTTCTTTGCTCTCTAGTGACCTTTTCTATTGGAACTCCAAAAACCCTAGATGCAGTGGCAGCATGAATGTCTTCTCCTTGAACAAAGGCCGAGATCATGTTATCTTCCTCACTCAATGCTGCGATTACTCTAAGTTCTATTTGGGAATAATCGGCAGACATTAAAACAAATTCTTCGTTTCTTGGGATAAAAGCCTTTCTTACTTGTTTGCCTCGCTCAGTTCGAATTGGAATATTCTGAAGATTAGGGTTGTTACTACTCAATCTTCCAGTCGCTGCGACTGTTTGGAGGTACTGCGTATGAACTCGTCCTGTTTCTTCCAAGACCTGACCCGGTAGAGCGTCGATGTAGGTGCTTTTGAGTTTGGCGAGTTCCCGATAGGACAATATTTTGTCGATGATGTCGTGATCTTTTGCCAGGTATGACAGCACATCCTCGGCTGTCGAATATTGACCTGTTTTGGTTTTCTTGGGTTTATCAACCAATTTCATTTTTTCAAAAAGAATCACGCCCAATTGTTTTGGAGAGGCAATATTAAATTCTTCTCCTGCCAGGCGATAGATGTCTTGTTCCAGATTGAGTATGTCTTGATTCAAATCTACAGACAAAGATTTAAGAAATTTGCTGTCTAAATTGATCCCTTCTAGCTCCATTTGAGCCAAGACCCTAACCAGTGGCATTTCAATGGTGTCGAACAGGACTCTAGTTTGAGCCTGTTCTAATTCAATTTCAAAATGCTGCTTCAATTGAAGAGTGATGTCCGCGTCTTCGGCTGCATATTCAGTTTGTTTGTCCAAAGGCACATCGCGCATTGAACGCTGGTTTTTGCCCTTGCTGCCAATGAGTTCAGAAATGGGTTGGGGACTATAATTCAAATAGGTTTCTGCTAGAACATCCATGTTGTGACGCATATCAGGATTGATCAAATAGTGAGCAATCATGGTATCAAACAATGGTCCCTTGACTTCAACCTTGTATTTATCCAAGACCTTGATGTCGTATTTGAGGTTTTGACCAATCTTTTCAATGGCTTCTGACTCAAAAAAGGGTTTGAATTTTTCAATTACAGTTTGGCATTCAAGGGCACTTTCTGGGAACGGAATGTAATAGCCTTTATGAGGCTCCCAAGAAAATGCCATACCAACCAAATCCGCAGTTATGGGGTCAAGTCCTGTAGTTTCAGTATCAAAACAAACTGAGGATTGACCCATCAGTTTTTCAACAAACAAATCCAATGCTAAACCCGGTTGAATGAGTTGGTAAAAATGTGGTGTATTGTCGAGATTGTTTCGTTTGAAAGAGGTTTCCTTCGTTTCTGTGGTAATGGAAATCGGCGCATCAAATAAGGAAAATTGCCCTTGCCCAGCCGCAGGAGACTGCGAAGGAGGCGATTTTTTTTCAATAGGAGTTGCTATGACTTCGTTTTGAAAGGTCTTTTTTAAATTATCCAAAAGCCTTCTGAATTCCAGTTCGTTAAAAATGGCCTCAACAGCCCCGAAATCAGGGGTGTCGAGTTCGTAATTCTTTTCGTTGAAATCAACAGGGACGTCTAAAATAATGGTTGCAAGTCTTTTGGACAGTAAGCCCAATTCCTTACTGGCTTCGACATTTTCTCTCATTTTACCCTTGAGTTCATGGGCATGGTCCAACAGATTTTCCATACTGCCATACTCAGACAACAGTTTTTTAGCCGTTTTGTCTCCAATTCCTGGGAGCCCCGGAATGTTGTCTACGGCATCACCCTTCATCGCCAAGAAATCGATGACCTGCAAGGGATGTTCTACTTCAAAGTTCTTTTTCACCTCATCCACACCCCAAACCTCATAACCTCCTCCAAACTGAGGGCGGTACATGAAAATATTTTCACTGACCAATTGGGCAAAATCCTTATCTGGAGTTACCATATAAGTTTTGTATCCTGCCATCTCTGCTTTTTTGGCCAATGTCCCAATTATATCATCTGCTTCAAAACCTGGTACAACTACCACTGGTATGTGCATTGCTTCAAGAATTTGCTCTATATAGGGTAATGCTAACGAAATAGCTTCAGGAGTTTCGTCCCGATTGGCCTTGTAAGCGTCGAACATCTCGTTTCGAGCGTCGCTGCCACCTCGGTCAAAACATACCGCCAAGTGGTCTGGTCGCTCTCTTTTGATGACGTCCAGCAACGAATTGGTAAAACCCAAAATCGCCGAGGTATTCAGTCCTTTTGAATTGATCCTCGGATTTTTAATGAAAGCGTAATAGCCTCTAAATATGAGCGCAAAGGCATCAAGAAGAAACAGGCGTTTTTGGGTTGACATGCCAGCAATTAGTTATAGGATGGAGAAGGAATGTTTTCGTTGCCAGAGGCATCATGTTTCGTAATGCTAAACCCTTTATGAATGGCATAGGAACCGTATTCCCCTTTTTTGTTCAAAGCTATAAATCCTACTTGGAAGTCCTTGGCTTTATCGCCAGCGCGGTCAACGATCCTTTGAACTGCTATTTCGCAAGCTTCTTGAGGCGATTTGCCTTGACGCATGAGCTCTACTATGAGAAAGCTACCTACGTTCTTAACAATCTCTTCACCTAAGCCAGTTGCCGTAGCGGCTCCGACTTTGTTATCCACATAGAGTCCCGCACCGATGATGGGGGAATCTCCGATGCGACCAGCCATTTTGTAGGCCAATCCACTGGTCGTGCATGCCCCTGACAAATCGCCATTTTCATCCATGGCAAGCATGCCAATAGTGTCGTGATTCTCAATGTTAATAATTGGTTTGTACAATGAAGTTTCTTTCCATTTTTCCCAGTCCGCTTTTGATTTTTCGGTCAATAAATTTTCGACAGGAAAACCTTGTTCGATGGCAAATCGTTTGGCTCCCTCACCAGCTAGCATCACATGAGGTGTTTCTTCCATTACTTTTCGGGCTACCGAGACCGCGTGCACAATGCCTTTCAAATAGACTACGGCCCCGCTATTACCGTGGCTGTCCATTATGCAGGCGTCTAAAGTCACCTCACCATTTCGATCGGGAAGGCCGCCTTTGCCAATGGATTGACCCTTTTCGTTAGCCTCTTCAAGTCGGCATCCTGCCTCGACCGCATCAATAGCCGTTCCGCCTGAGGAAAGTACCTTGTATGCTTCGGTGGTAGCTTCTGGAACATTCCAAGTGCCAATCACTATTGGTCCTTTGAACGCAACTTCTTCGACTTTAGGTTGACAACCTAACAATGTTGACAATAGACTTAATACAATTAGTCTTGGGTGAAATGGTATAGAAAATGTCATGATAATTTAGCGTTGATTTTTGTTGAGGCGAAATATAAAATATAGCCATAACAGGCAATAACAAGAAGGTAGGCCACTTGGAAACCAACAAAATCAGTCAATAATCCATAGAGTGGCGGAATGATTGCCCCTCCAACTATGGCTGTACATAACAGTCCTGATGCCTTGGGTTTCAAGTCTCCTATGCCATCGATTGATAAGGTAAAAATGGTCGGAAACATGATTGAATTGAACAAACCTACGGCCAAAATACTCCACATGGCCACTAGACCTGTTGAACTCATTGAAATCACAATACTCGCGATTGCAAGACCAGAGAAGAAAACGAGCACTTTGGCTGGCTGAATATATTTCATTACTCCAGCGCCTATAAAACGTCCAATCATTGCCCCTGACCAATAACAAATAACAAAAATACCCAAGAGGGCTTTGTCGTCTGCACCCTCTAAACTTCTTGAAAACACGGTCGCCACAGTATTGGCAACACCCATTAGGGCGTCGCTATTTCTGATGGATTCGATGACATTAAGTTCTAAAAAATAATTGACCAGGTAGCTACCAATGGCCACTTCTGCCCCAACATAGAAGAAAATTCCCATAACGCCTAGACGAAGTCCCTTATTTTTCATGGCCTCCAAATAGGTTCCAGTATGATTGTTTTCGATGAGCTTAGGCAATTGAACAACAAGAAACACAATGGCGATTGCACCAATAAACGCCGCAAGTCCAAGGAATGGCATTTGTACTGCCGAGGCTTCAGAGGCGTAATAGGATGTCTTTTCAACTTCCGAAAGCGCTTCGATTGATCCACTATTGAGCACTTTGTCGCTCAAAAGGAAAAGTGCTCCCACCGCAGGTGCAATGGCGGTCCCCAAAGAGTTGAACGCTTGAGAAAGGTTGAGACGGCTTGAGGCGCTCGATTCACTGCCCAAAACCGCCACGTACGGATTGGCGGCAACCTGCAAAATGGTCATACCTCCAGCCAATACAAAATAGGCCAGCATAAAAATTCCAAAAACCCGATAAGACGCCGCTGGGTAAAATAGCAAGCAGCCTGTTGCCATGGTGGCTAATCCTAAGATGATGCCTCGTTTGTATCCGATTTTAGTCAGCAAATAACTTGCCGGCACAGAGAGGACAAAGTATGCGCCAAAGAAGGCGAATTGAACCAAGCCCGCTTGAAAATAGGTAAGGGTAAATAGCTCGCGTAATCTTGGGATTAAAGAATCTACTAACACGGTAATAAACCCCCAAAGGAAAAATAAAATGGTCACTAAAAGAAAGGCCGATCGATAAGAATTTTTTGTTGTCATTGTTTAGTTTAAAATTATTTCATCAGTAAAAATCCAACTACGACCGTCATAGGGATATCCTATGTGCCATTCTGGCAAAGCACCAAGGTTGGTTGCTATAACCTTGACAGCCTTAACGGGTCGTTTTGACCAAGTCATACGTATTGTCTTTATTTCGGTGGCGTCAGAGGGGGTAGCATTTTCAATAGTTTTTTTACCAATGGATTGGAATTGAATCCCATCGGACGAAATGAATACTTCAACCGTCGAAGGAAAGAATATCCAAGATCTTTGATCCATGATGAAAGATATGTCGAGCTGAGACAATGGCTTGGTTTGGTTCAACATTACAGTTGCTTCCAAATCTTGATCGTGGAATCCTTGCCATGCTCCAGAACGAAAATCAGTTCCTCCTCGCCTGCCATCAATCAGGGCGTCATCTCCTCCAGCATTGTATTGATTGGCATAGGGACTGCCGAGTTTCATGCTGAGATTGGCGTCTATTTTGATCAGCTCTGAGGTAATTACAGCGCTCTTTTGACCATTTTTGGAGGCATAGACTTTCAAGACCGAAGTGTCATCAATTGCAATTGGAGCCTTGTAAACTTTAAATTCAGAATCGTTGAGACTAAAATACACTTGTGCCTCTTTATCGATGTGACCCAAAGACAAGGAGGTTTTGTATTTAAAGGTAGGATCACCCTCAATAATAAACGGTGCTGCAACAAACTCGGGATCAACTATCTCAGTGCGCGGAGATTTAGCTTTCCATTGGGTTGGACTGTCAGTCAAAAAGTACTCGAGCAGTCCTCCGCTCATGATTTTGCTGTGATCTATTTCAGTGGATTCTAATGGTGTGCCGTTGAAAAGAACTTTTTCTATGTAAATTGATTTAGGAGAGTCTTTATGAGTTTTGATTTTAAAATGTTTCCCATTTTCAAGAGTGATGTCAGCGGCCGAAACTTTGGGTGTGCCAATTACATAGGTATTTGAGCCTGGGGTCACGGGATAAAAGCCCAAGCTGCTAAAAATGTACCAAGCACTCATTTGACCACAGTCCTCATTGCCCGAAATGCCATCGGGGGTGTTGGTGTAAAGGTTGGACATGATTTGGGCAACTCTTGCTTGAGTTTTTGCGGGTTTGTCAACAAAATTGTAGAGGTAGGCCATGTGATGACTGGGTTCGTTACCATGGGCGTATTGTCCGATGAGTCCCGTAATGTCAGCCTGTTCGCGACCTGTGGTAGAATCGTTGGCTTCAAACATGTCGTCAAGAGCTTTTTCAAACTGACTTGCTCCTCCCATTAAGTTTATTAGTCCATTGATGTCTTGAGGCACTGCAAAACGGTATTGCCAAGCATTGGCTTCTGTGTAGTTGAAATTGACTTCAAAAGGATCGAAAGGGGCAAACCATTGATTGTTCAAGCGGCCTCTCATGAAGCCAGATGAGGGGTCGTAGATGTTTTTATAGGATTGAGCTCTTTTTAAAAAATTCTGGGCGACTTCCTTTTCCCCCATATCCAATGCCATTTTGTAAATGGTCCAATCGTCGTAGGCGTATTCTAGCGTTTTGGAAACCGATTCGCTTTCGTTTTCCATCGGAATAAATCCATAAGATTTGTAGGATTCAAGCCCTAACTTGTCACGGGTTGCACTGTGAACCATTGCCTCCAAAGCTTTGTTTTTGTCAAATCCACGAATGCCTTTCAAATAGGCGTCTGATATTACTGGCACGGCATGATATCCAATCATACAGCCAGTGTAATTGCCCGACAAATCCCAAATTGGCATAATGCCTCCTTCGTCGTATTTGGCCAAAAAAGTCTTGATAAAGTCCTCAGTACGCTTGGTTTCAAGTATGGTAAATAAAGGATGAGTGGCTCGGTAAGTGTCCCAAAGCGAGAAAACCGTGTAGTAATCAAACTCATCGGTTTGATGAACTTTTAAATCCATTCCGCGGTACTGTCCATCGACATCTTGGTAGAGGTTAGGCGCAATCATGGTGTGATACATGGCGGTATAAAAATTCACTTTGGTGTCTTGATCTTCAGCTTCAATGGTAATTTTTTGGAGTTGTTGATTCCATTTTTGATTGGCTTCAGCTTTGACCGTTTCAAATGATTTTTGACCAATTTCAGCCACTCTATTGGCCAGAGCGCCCTTTTCGTCAACTGCCGAAATCCCAATTCTTACCTCAATTTGATCCGATTGACTTTCGTCAAAAATAAATGCTGCCTTAACCTTAGTTCCTTCCGTTTGACCGTCTAAAAACACAACTTTTATGTAATCTCTTGAAAACTCAAAATCAAAAAATAACATTTGATTTTCAGCCCAGGCCTGAGAGTGCCTATAGCCCGAGACGTGCTTGCGGTCCGAAACATCGACCTTGGAGTCTAGGACCTTGTCACGGTGCACCAAATCCAATACAATCACTTGAGGACTGCCTTTTTCAAATCGGTATTGATGAATTCCGCTGCGCTCGCTAACCGTGAGTTCGACATCGATGTTGACACTGTCCAAATGAACGGCGTAGTAGCCCGGCGAAGCTTTTTCGTTTTCGTGAGCAAATGGGGCACGATAACCCGTTTTGCCGTCAGCGCCGTTGTTGAAAATCACAGATGTAGTAGGCATCAATAGGACATCCCCGTAGTCGCTTGCACCAGTGCCACTCAAATGAGTGTGGGAAAAACCGTAAATGTATTTGTCGCTGTAGTGGTAACCAGAACAGCCATCCCACCCGTCCAATCGGGTATCAGGACTCAGTTGCATCATGCCAAAAGGCATGGTCGCTCCCGGAAAGGTATGCCCGTGTCCACCAGTGCCAATGAAAGGATTGACCAAAGAAGTAAAGTCAGATTCGGGCTGAGGATTTTGGCAAGTGACAAGCGTCAAACATGCAAAAAATAGGAGCGGTAAATGTGCTTTGTTAAAGATGTTATTTTTCAAAATTTTAAAACGAAATTTAGAACGAAGCCACAAGATAGAAAATCTTAACCTAATCTTGGGATTATACTTTTCAACAATATCTTACTTTTGCGGCCTATTGATGAGAGCCAAATGACATTATTTTTGCTGTTTTTTATTTTGACCGTTATAGGTATTGAACTCTACGCCTATCAGGCTTTAAAAACAGCTGCCAAAAAAGGTTGGTTCAGATGGTTTTATTGGGGAATAACCTCGCTCGGCTATTTAATCTTTTTGACCCAATTGGTGATGTTTATAGCAGGAGCCAAGTACAGAGGGCTCATAGGGTTGTCTTTTGCCTCTTTCATTACCGTATCAATAGCCAAATGGTTGATTATTGTCCTGTTGTTTTCGGAGGATGTAGCGAGACTTCTAGTGTTTTTGGGGCGTAAAGTTGGCCTATTGTCTAGGACAGAACAATACATGCCATCTCGAAAAAAATTCATCAGCCAGATTGCCCTTGGCCTCACAGCATTGCCCTTTGCCAGTGTAATTTACGGGGTGTTCAAAGGGCGTTATGATTTTCGAGTGATTCATCACACCCTGACCTTCGACGATTTGCCTGAGGCTTTCAACGGATATCAAATCACTCACATTAGCGATTTGCATATGGGCACCTTTGACGATATGGACAAAGTGAACTATGCCATCGATTTGATTCAGAGTCAGCAATCGGATGTGATTCTGTTTACTGGGGATTTGGTCAACAATGAGTCTAATGAGGTATTGCCTTGGCAAACTACATTGTCCAGATTGTCAGCACCCGACGGCGTGTTTTCCGTTCTTGGCAATCACGACTACAGCGAATATAAGCGTTGGGAACGCGCTGAAGACAAGGAAGCCGATTTTGAGAATCTCTTGCGTTTGCAAAAGGAAATGGGCTTTCAAGTATTGCGTAATGAGTCCGTTCATATTGAGAGAGGAACCGAAAAAATTGCCTTAGTTGGCGTAGAAAATTGGGGCGACCGATTTGTAAAAAAGGGAGACTTAGATTTGGCTCAAAAGGAGATTAAGGCAGATGCGTTTAAGATATTGATGAGTCACGACCCTTCGCATTGGGAACAAATTGTCAAAAATCATGCAACCAAATACCATCTTACTTTGAGCGGTCATACTCATGGCATGCAATTTGGTATCGAAATTCCCGGCTGGATCAAGTGGAGTCCCATTCAGGCGAGATACAAGTACTGGGCTGGGATTTACAGCGATAACGGTAGGTTTATTAACGTGAATCGCGGTTTGGGTTGCCTCGGTTTTCCGGGAAGAATTGGGATCTGGCCAGAAATTACAGTCATTAGCCTGAAAAAAGGTGTCATAGTGTTGTAGTCGAGAGGAAATACTATCTTTGCACTATAGAACTTAAATTAAAACTTTAAGTGATGCCAAAATTTGGAGATCTTTTAGATGTTGACGTTCCCGTATTGTTCGATTTTTATACCGAATGGAGCGAGGAGTCAAAAGCAATGCATCCAGTACTTAAGGATGTAGCCGCTGCGCTTGGCGACAAAGCCAAAGTCATCAAAATTGACATTGAAAAGAACAAGTCGTTAGGAGAGGCTTTGCGTATTAAGGGTCTGCCAACCCTCATCATTTATCGAAATGGTGAAATGAAATGGCGCCAAAGTGGTGAACTTGACGCCAATACTTTAATCAGTCGAGTTAAGGAATTCGTTTAATTGTTAGGATCAACTGTTGTTGATGAATCATCCTGAGTAGGGATGTCATTGCCCATTTCCTCTTCTTCATCGCCCATGAAATACTTGAATTGACTCACCAAATCGTTGTATTTTGACATGGCTTTGCTGATGTAGTCATTGTCTTGATCTTCAACGATTACAGTATCTACAAGGCTTCGGTATTGCTCAATTTGACTGTAGATATCATCAAAGTATGCTTCTTGCTGATCGCGTTTGAGTCCGCTGTAATAGTTTAAGGTTTCAGCATATTTTACAGCCACTTGCTCATACAGGGCACGCGCTTTTTCCTCAGCACCTGCATTGTAATAGGTCAGAATGAAAGGCTCAATTAAAGAGTAATATCCATAAATGTCCACCGGCATTTTCGCCATCGCCAAATCCGCTAATTTTTCCGCTTTGTCAAATTGCTTCTCTCGGAGCAACTGCTCTGCCAATCGGGCTAGGTTACTGCGATAGCTGATGCTGTTGCGTCTGGTTTGAACGTCGTGATAGACCGAAGGTTCACCACTGTTGCCCCAGCTCCAATTCATGACCATATTGTACATGATGTCGGTGTCAATTCTACCCATTTCGTATGGATTTTTCGGATTGACGGGCGTATTGATGGGAACTAACTTGTAACACATGCCTTCCAATTGAAGGTAATCTTTCATCCAAATGTAATCGTCGTTGCCAAATGCTCCTCCAGAAAAATAAATCGGTCTTTCCCAATCGTTGTTGTTGATAATGTCCAACATGATCAGTCGATTTTTATAAACGGCTTGATCGTTGATTTTGATGTCGATGTAGGGAACAATCAAGCTAGAATCTTTTGCCTTGACCAATCCGCTTTGGAGTACATTTTCTTTATTAACTGGAATCCTGATATTTTCGGTTGGTAAAAAATTCATGCTCAAATCTTGACTTCTGTACTGCGATAAATCTCTCCCGCGTTGTTTCAGATAACTGCCGTATTTGGCCCGTTCTGTGTCATTAGTAATGAAATTCATGACTTCTGACAGTGCAAAGGTGTCTTTTGTTATGGGTTCTTTGATGACGTAGTCTCTTGTGCCGTAGCGGTACATGTTGTGTTCAATGCTCGAAGGAATTGGCGCACTTTCGTAGGATTGGCGTTTCATTTGATCGATATACCAATCGGTTTGCAATAAGGAGGTGTTGACCACTCTCACATCGGTGCGTATGCCTTCAATTTCTTGGGCATACCACAGCGGGAAGGAATCGTTGTCTCCAATGGTAAAGAGGATGGCGTTAGGAGCACAAGACTCCAAATATTTGACGGCCATGGCGTGGGCTGTTTCCCGATCGGAACGATCGTGATCGTCCCAATTTTGAGCGGCCAATAGCCCTGGAATAGCCAGTAATAGCAGTCCTGTTAGAGCAGGAACAACGTATCGATTGCTCCATTTTCTTTGCGCCAATTCGAGTAAGGCGTAGGCGCCAAATCCAATCCAAATGGCAAAAACATAAAAAGAACCCACCACCGAATAGTCGCGTTCTCGGGGTTCAAAAGGTCGCACGTTGGTGTAAAACTGTATGGCCAGGCCTGTAAACAAAAAGAAAACCAATAACACCCAAAACTGGGACTTGCTTTTTTGATAAAGGAAAAGCAATCCAATAATCCCTAAAAGGAAGGGCAAGAAATAGTAAGTGTTTCTGGCCTTATTGTTGAGTACATCCGACGGAAGATTGTCTTGCGACACCCCCAAATGCCATTCATCAATGGCATTGATGCCACTGATCCAATTGCCATGATTGTCAAATTGCCCCTGAATGTCGTCTTGTCGTCCGACGAAATTCCACATCAAATAACGCCAATACATGAATCCAAATTGAAAATCAACCATGAAATACAAGTTGTCTGCCAGACTTGGCTTTTCGATGATCAAGTAGGAGCCGAACTGCTGCAAGAAACTTTCATAATCGTCATAGGACACGTTTCCAGCATTCATTTCCTTTCTAAACTCATCAACGATTTCGAGCAGTTGTTTTTCATTTGAGTATTCTGGTCTTACCGAAAAATCAAGAAGTCCAGTATAACGCATGTAGTTTTTTGCATGATCTGGGCTGTGCATTCTGGGCAGAAGCGCGGCCTGTTCGTGGTTGTAATTCTGAATGGCATTGGCATAGTCATTGACGACGTCGTAAGTGCCCGTTTCAAAATTGCGTTCGTATTTGGGTGCCGCATCGCGATACGGATTGAGTTCGTCCAATGGAGCAAAGCGGTCGGTGAACAACGGTCCGTAAAACAAATAAGTTTTTGGGTATTGTTCCAAATTGTAATAGGCCAAAAGCTCTCGAGCGTTGGATGGATCGTTTTCGTTGATGTTGACCTCGGCATTGGCTCGAATAGGAAGCATTAGCCAAGAGGAGAAACCGACAAAAATAAAGAGGAAGCACAAAAGACCCGTTTGGAGTTGGGGCTTGTTGTGGCGCATGGCATAACGAAGACCATAGATGAAGGCGAAAAGCAGAATGAGTCCAGCCAAAATGGTTCCCGAGTGGAAAGGGAGACCTGTGGCGTTGACGATGGTCACTTCCATCCAACCGAACCACCACAAAGCCGTAGGCAACAACAATTTGAAAATGAACGCCAAAACGGCAACCACGGCCACATTAGCCAAAAGGAATGACTTGACAGTAACCGATTGGTAGCGTTTGTAAAAATAGACCAGCCCAATAGCCGGAATGGTCAACAACCCCATAAAATGTACTCCAAAAGACAGCCCAATGATAAATGAGATGAGCAGCAACCAACGATTGCCTCTGGGTTCATCCATATCGGCTTCCCAACGGAGTCCCAAATAAAACAAGGCCGACATGATCAAGGTGGCCATGGCATAGACTTCAGCCTCAGTGGCATTAAACCAAAAAGAATCGGTGAAGGCAAAGGCCAAACTCCCCACAAAGGCACTTCCCAAAATGGCCACTTGCTGGGACCTATGAGCCGTTTTCTCGGGACCTAAGACTTTGAACAACAAACGAACCAGGGTCCAAAACAGAAAGAGAATGGTCAAAGCGGCCGAAAAGCCACTCATCAAATTCAGTGTAAAACCAATGGACTCGGGGTTGGGAGAAAAATTGGACATCACAGCGCCAATCATCTGAAACAAGGGTGCTCCGGGAGGATGTCCCACTTGCAATTTGGCTGAGGTTAGCATGTACTCACCCACATCCCAAAAACTGACCGTAGGCTCAACAGTTAGAGCATAAGTGATGAAGGCAATGGCAAAAGCCGTCCAGCCTAAGACTAAGTTCCAAGTTTTGAATTTCTGAGGGGTCATGAGCGCGCTAACTTTTACTTCACGAAAATACACATAAAATTCAAAGTGATCCTAAACCCTTTTTGGCTTAACATTTTTTTGTATTTTAGAGTTGCCCAAGAACAAATCTTTTCTCTTGAATGACCCTTTCAATATTTAATCGTAATATTGCAATGAACAAAAAGAAGCTATGGGATTAGTCAAAACGGAATTGTTTCGCACTCAGGACAATGAAATTGCCTTAATCGCCAAGGCTTTGGGTCATCCGGCCCGAGTAGCCATTTTGCAGCACTTGTTCAAAATTGATTCCTGCGTTTGTGGGGATCTGGTCAACGAAATTGGTTTGGCGCAACCCACCATTTCACAGCATTTAAAGGAACTCAAACAATTGGGATTGATCAAGGGCAATGTAGAGGGCACTAGTGTCTGCTATTGCATCGACAAAGACAATTGGACCCAAATGAAAGCTCTCATGTCAGATTTCCTCAATCAAGATAGGCCAGAAAAAGACAGCTGTTGTTAGACAAATCATCAATCCAGTAAATAACTTTTAATCCTAAATAACTTTTAATCCATCAAACCGTGGCGGCCAAAAAACTGAGTTTTTTAGACAAGAATTTAACCCTTTGGATTTTTGTCGCCATGGCTTTGGGGGTAGGTCTGGGGTATTTTGTCCCCGATTTTCCTAATGTCATCAATCGTTTTAACAGTGGAACCACCAACATCCCTATTGCCATTGGGTTGATATTGATGATGTATCCGCCGCTTGCCAAGGTCAATTATGCCGTGTTGCCCAAGGTGTTTAAAAACACCAAAATCCTGTCGATTTCTTTGATTCTGAATTGGATTGTTGGACCGGTGTTGATGTTTGTATTGGCCATCACCTTTTTGCGGGACTACCCCGAATATATGGTAGGTCTTATTCTGATAGGTTTGGCCAGATGCATTGCTATGGTTCTGGTGTGGAATGATTTGGCAGAGGGGAGCAGCGAATACGGCGCCGGTTTGGTGGCGCTTAACAGCGTTTTCCAGGTCTTTGCCTATAGTTTTTACGCTTGGATTTTTATCACCGTTTTGCCGCCTTACTTCGGTTTTGATGGCGCTGTAGTGGACATTTCTATTGGGACCATAGCCGAGAGCGTCGCCATTTATTTGGGCATTCCTTTTTTGATGGGAATTTTGAGCCGATGGTTATTGGTTAAAAGGAAAGGAGCTGCATGGTATTCCAGTACTTTTATCCCAATTATGTCCCCCTTGACCTTGGTTGCTCTGTTGATTACCATCGTCATTATGTTCTCCTTAAAGGGAGAAATGATTGTCGAAATCCCAAAGGATGTGCTGATAATTGCCCTGCCGTTGTTGATTTATTTTAGCCTGATGTTCGTCATCGGATTTTTTGTCACCAGAGCCACCGGCGCCGAATACGACAAAACTGCCTCAGTGGCATTTACGGCAGCAGGCAACAATTTTGAATTGGCTATCGCCGTTTCGATAGCTGTTTTTGGACTGAATTCTGGACAGGCATTTGCGGGAGTCATAGGGCCTTTGGTCGAGGTGCCAGCCTTGATATTACTGGTAAGGGTCTCCTTTTGGTTGAGGAATAAGTTTTATCAAAAAGCTCGATCGTAACCTAGGTCAAATCCCCTCTGAACAATATCCCGTGCTTATTTGGCCAAAAAGTTTGTTCAAACAAAACTTTGTTCTAAATTTGCTCGCTCTAAAATTGGCCTATGGTGTAACTGGCAACACGTCTGATTTTGGTTCAGAAGAGTCTAGGTTCGAGCCCTAGTAGGCCAACTAAAAAATCCGCAATTGGTGCGGATTTTTTGTTCAAGTGCAATTGGAGATTTGTGAAATAGATTTGCGAAATATTTCAAAATCATTATCTTTGCACTCGAGAAACATATAAAGGATAGGCAGGGGGGACAAAAAGTCCCCCCCTTCTTTTACCACTATGCTGAAGGAAACTGTACAAATATTGCTCAATGATGCTCTGCAGGAACGGCAAGATTTGTTTCTAGTCGAATTCGACGTTTCAAGCGCCAATCACATCAATGTGGTGTTGGATGGAGACAAAGGTGTAACCGTAAAAGATTGTGTATTCATCAGTAGAGCTATCGAGCACAATCTCGATCGTGAAACTGTAGATTTCTCGTTAGAAGTAGCCTCGGCTGGTGCCGCTTCTCCCATAGTGATGAAGCGACAATATGTCAAGAATGTTGGAAAAACCATGGAAATAACTACCAAAGATGGCGGAAAATATCAAGGTGTTTTACAATCGACTTCTCAAGAATATATTACTATTGCATGGAAGGCTAGGGAGCCCAAAGCAATAGGAAAAGGTAAAGTAAATGTTGAAAAAATGGCTGACCTCAATTACGACGATATTGCGGCAGCAAAGGTAAAATTGAAATTTAATTAGAGTCCTATGGAAAATATAGCTTTGATCGATTCTTTTTCCGAATTCAAAGACGACAAACTTATTGATAGAGTTACCCTCATGGCTATTTTGGAAGAAGTATTCCGAAATACCCTGACCCGAAAATTTGGTGACGACGATAACTTCGACATTATTATCAACCCTGATAAGGGTGATTTCGAAATTTGGAGAAATCGCGTGGTAGTTGCCGACGGAGAAGTTGAAAACGAAAATCAAGAAATTGAGCTATCGGCAGCACGTAAAATTGAGCCTGACTTTGAAGTTGGCGAAGATGTGTCCGAAGAAGTGAAATTGATTGACTTGGGCCGACGCTCAATTTTGTCACTGCGTCAAAATTTGATTGCAAAAATTCACGAACACGACAGTACCAACATCTACAAACACTTTGTGCAACTGGTCGGAGAAATATACACCGCAGAGGTGCATCATGTGCGTCAACGCGTCATTATTCTTGTTGACGATGATGGAAATGAAATCATCCTTCCCAGAGACAAACAAATTCCATCTGACTTTTTCAGAAAAGGAGACAGCGTTAGAGGCATCATAGAAAGTGTAGAATTGAAAGGTCACAAGCCAGCCATTGTGATGTCAAGAACAGCGCCAGCGTTCTTGGAAAAATTGTTCGAACAAGAAATCCCAGAAGTATTTGACGGTTTGATTACTGTTAAGAAAGTGGTTCGTATCCCAGGCGAAAAAGCTAAAGTGGCAGTGGATTCTTATGATGACCGCATCGATCCAGTTGGAGCTTGTGTTGGAATGAAAGGATCTAGAATCCACAGTATTGTTAGAGAATTGGGTAACGAAAATATTGATGTGATCAATTATACGAATAACTTGCAATTGTTCATCACCCGCGCACTGAGCCCAGCGAAGGTCACTTCCTTAAAAATTAACGAAGAAACCAAGCGCGTTGAGGTGATTCTGAAGCCAGAAGAGGTCAGCAAAGCCATTGGACGTGGGGGCCACAACATCAGATTGGCCGGTCAATTGACAGGTTACGAAATTGATGTATTCCGCGAAGGAGTAGAAGAAGATGTAGAATTAAAAGAATTTTCGGATGAAATCGAAGCTTGGATTATTGAAGAATTTTCTAAGGTTGGTTTAGATACGGCGAAGAGCGTTCTCGAACAAGATGTTCAGGATTTGGTCAAGCGTATCGATTTGGAAGAAGAAACTATTCTCGAAGTTATAAGAATTTTGAAATCAGAATTTGACGGAGAGCAGTAGACAATAGAAATAAATTTATGGCAGAGACTATCAGACTGAATAAGGTTTTAAGGGAGTTGAATATTTCAATTGACCGTGCTGTGGAATTCCTACAGACACACGGTATTGAAATTGAGAAACGACCAACCACAAAAATAACGTCGGAAATCTATGCCATGCTTTCGGATGAATTTCAATCCGATGCCAACAAAAAGGTCGCTTCCATTGAGGTTATTGAGGCCAAACAAAAGGAAAAGGAGGCCCTGCTCGGCGAGATGCCTTCGTCAACAGTAAAAGCCGAGCCTGCGAAACCAGCGGAAAACGTTGTTAAAGCCAGACAAAGTTTAGTTGGGCTTAAGCAGATTGGTAAAATTGACCTCAATCCTCCGAAAAAAGAGGAGCCCGTAGCTCCAGTTTCAAAAGAACCTGTAAAAGAAAAGCCAGCGCCCGTTGTAGAGCAACCAACAGTAATCAAAACGGAAGAAAAGGCTCCTAAAGAAAAGAAAGCCCCGCCTGCAGTAGAAACTCCAGTTGCCGGTCAGTCTGCAGTAGAACCTGCTGCTGACACGCATACAACGTTGTATCAAAAATTGGTTCAGCCGAAAAAAACTGGGGAAACCATTGATTTGACGCAATTTGCGGAAAAGAAAAAAACTGAATCAGCAGCCGATGCGCGCAAAAAACGCAAGCGCATCAGTAAAGTTGGAGGAGGAGCACCTCGCACTGGAACCGATCCAAGGGCGAATAAACCAGGGCAAGCTAAAGCGCGTCAAGTGGTTAAAGAAGAACCAAGTGCTGAAGAAGTGCAGCGTCAAGTGCGTGAAACTTTAGAAAAGCTACAAGGCAAATCGTCCAAAGGAAAGGGCGCCAAATACCGTCGCGATAAAAGAGATCAGCACCGTCAAAAATCAGAAGACGAGCAAGCGGCCATGGATGCTGACAATAAGTTGTTGAAATTGACTGAATTTGTCACTGTCAGTGAGGTGGCTACAATGATGGATGTACCTGTTACGGAGATCATCTCGGCCTGTATGTCACTGGGATTGATGGTAACCATGAACCAGCGATTGGACGCCGAAACGCTTTCTATTGTGACCGAGGAATTTGGTTTTGAAATAGAGTTTACAACCGCGGGATTGGACGAAGCTTTGGAAGAACAAGAAGATCGTCCAGAAGATTTAGTAACCCGTGCGCCAATTGTTACCGTTATGGGTCACGTTGATCACGGTAAAACCTCACTTCTCGATTTTATACGTGAAGAAAATGTTATTGCAGGAGAGTCAGGCGGAATCACACAACACATCGGTGCCTATAGTGTGACCCTTAAAACAGGCCAAAATATTACTTTCCTTGATACTCCAGGTCACGAGGCGTTTACCGCCATGCGTGCCAGGGGAACTCAAGTAACCGACTTGGCGATCATTGTTATTGCAGCCGATGACGACATCATGCCGCAAACCAAGGAGGCCATTGCCCACGCGCAGGCGGCCAGCATTCCAATTGTTTTTGCGATAAATAAAGTTGACCGTGAGGCAGCGAATCCAGAAAAAATTAAAGAAGGATTAGCCAATATGAATTTGTTGGTTGAAGATTGGGGTGGAAAAATTCAATCTCAAGATATATCAGCCAAAACAGGACAAGGGGTTGATCAGCTCCTCGAAAAAGTATTATTGGAAGCAGAGCTACTTGAACTTAAAGCTAACCCCAACAAACCAGCTGTCGGGACAGTAGTAGAGGCCTATTTAGACAAAGGACGGGGCTATATTTCAACAGTTTTGGTCAGTGCTGGAACTTTAAAAGTCGGAGACTTTGTCTTGGCAGGTAAGAACAGTGGGAAAGTTAAGGCCATGCACGACGAAAGAGGTGCGATTCTAAAAGAAGCCGGACCGTCAACTCCTGTGTCGTTATTGGGATTGGACGGAGCTCCTCAAGCTGGTGACAAATTTAATGTTTTCGCCGATGAGCGAGAAGCCAAACAAATAGCCGCCAAAAGAACACAGTTGAGACGCGAACAATCCGTCAGAACGCAACGTCACATCACTCTAGACGAGATTGGTCGACGAATTGCCTTAGGCGACTTTAAAGAGCTCAACATCATCTTGAAAGGAGATGTGGACGGTTCTGTTGAAGCTCTTACGGATTCTTTCCAAAAATTGTCAACTCAAGAAATTCAAGTGAATATCATTCATAAAGGGGTTGGTGCAATCACCGAAAGCGATGTGCTTTTGGCCACTGCCTCTGAAGCCATTATCATAGGGTTCAATGTCAGACCAACTGGCAATGCCAGAGCAATTGCTGATAAAGAGGAAATCGATATCAGAATGTACTCCATCATCTATGACGCCATCAACGAATTGAAGGACGCCATGGAAGGCATGTTGTCGCCTGTATTTAAGGAAGAAATAACTGGTAATGCCGAAGTACGCGAGACATTTAAAATTTCTAAAATTGGAACCATTGCAGGTTGTATGGTAACCACTGGGAAAATATTCCGAAACTCTGGAATACGTGTTATACGTGATGGTGTTGTTGTCCACTCTGGATTACTAACTTCTCTCAAACGTTTCAAAGACGACGTCAAAGAAGTCAGCAAAGGGTATGATTGCGGTATTCAAATTAAGAACTACAACGATCTGCAAATTGACGACGTTATAGAAGCATTCCAAGAGGTAGAAGTAAGGAAAAAACTATAGTTTTTATCGATTTATTGGCTTTAGCACAAAGGCGTTGGGATATGTTTTTTTGACTTCAATCAAGAATCGGTCTGCTGAGAGTCTATCTTGAAATTTTCCAATCCACACTTTGTAATTCGGGGTTTGATACTGCACAGTTACTTCGTGGCTCACGTATAGGGCACGAGCTTCAGCAATAACTGTAAAAGCACTTTCTCTGTTGCCGCTAAAAATTTGGATTTGGAAACCCATGTCTTCCTTAAGAATTTCTCCCTTGAGTTGTAATAAGGTGTCAATCCGAACATCGCGGTTAATGGTGATTTTTCCCTCTTGTCCAAACGAACAGATTGAACAAAAAATCAGCCCTGTAATCAATAGGTTTTTCAGGCGCATTAGAAAATAATTTTTCTGTTTCGACCCAAAGTTACACTTTATGTGCCAAACGGAAAAACACCACCTTATTTAGAATAAATATAAATTAAAAAGTATCATTATCAACCCATTTTCAAAATGGAGTTAATGGCTTACTTTTGTGTCAAATTTTTAGGATGCTTAGGTTCTAAAAAAAACAGAAATTTAGATAACCATTGATAGAAGTTATGACGCATAGCTTGAGACTAAATTCAATCCGCAATTCACGCCTTACTGGCTTTTTTTTCCTAACCCTTTTAGTCTCAAACCTTTGGGCTCAGGATGGAGACCCTGCAAAAGGAAAATCTTTGTTCAATACCAATTGTGCCGCTTGCCATCAGCTTGATAAAAAAATGACTGGCCCTGCACTCCGCAATGTGGAAACACGATTGAGCGAAACTGCTGGTTTGGATCGTACTTGGCTCTACGCTTGGATTAGAAACAGTAATGCTGTTATCAAATCGGGTGACGCTTACGCCAACAAAATTTATGCGGAGTATAATAATTCCGCGATGACCGCCTTCCCTCAGCTTTCCGATGCTGAATTAAACGATATTTTGGCCTACACTGCCCAACCGAAGCAAGAGCCTGTGGTTCCTGCTGCTGACCCTGGTGCTGCTGGAGGTGGAACTGTGGCAGGACCTGATAGCAATAATATTGTTTTGGCAGGATTGGCGCTATTGTTTGCCTTGCTCGCCATTGGCTTATTGATGGTACGCCAAACGCTGCACAGGTTTGCTGTCGCCAATTCCGTTGAATTGCCTGCCGAAAAACCTAAAAGCACACCGATTTGGGTAGCTTTTGCTCAAAACCAATTTTTGGTTTTAGTTACCGCTATTTTCTTGCTTCTTGCTAGTGGGTATTTTGTATATGGTTATTTAATGCAAATAGGTGTTGACCAAGGTTACGAGCCAGTGCAGCCTATTCACTACTCTCACAAGATTCACGCAGGAGACAACAAAATTGATTGTAATTATTGTCACTCCTCAGCACGTGTGAGCAAGCATTCGGGAATTCCTTCTCTTAATATTTGCATGAACTGTCACAAGTCCATTTATGAGTACAAAGGGCCAACCACAGCCGAATATACCAAGGAATTTTATGACAACGAAATCAAAAAATTGTATAAGGCCGTTGGTTGGGACGATGCCAATCAAGTTTACACTGGAAAAACCCAACCAGTGAAATGGGTTCGTATTCACAATTTGCCTGATTTCGCCTATTTCAATCACTCGCAACACGTTACAGTTGCTGGTATTGAATGCCAAACCTGCCATGGGCCAGTGCAAGAAATGGAAATCATGTCTCAATTTGCGCCTCTCACTATGGGGTGGTGTATCAATTGTCACCGACAAACCAACGTGAAGGTAGCGGATAATGCCTATTACGAAAAGATTCACAATGAGTTGTCGAAAAAATACGGAGTAAAAGAATTGACAGCCGCTCAAATGGGTGGGTTGGAATGCGGAAAATGTCATTATTAAAAAGCAATAATCTTGTAGTCAATGTCAACAAGTAAAACATACTGGAAAAATATAGCCGACCTTAAGTCGAATCCTGAATTAGATCCAAATCGACACAACGAGTTTGTGGAGCACATTCCTGTGGATGAATTTTTGGGCGACAAAGGCACTTTAGAAAATTCTCAAACTTCCAGACGGGATTTCTTGAAATACGTCGGTTTTAGTACAGCAGCAGCAACGCTTGCGGCCTGTGAAGGACCAGTTATCAAGTCCATCCCATACGTGGTTCAACCTGAATCCATAGTGCCAGGAATTGCCAATTACTACGCAACAAGCATAGCCAATGGGTATGATTTTGCCAGTGTTTTGGTCAAGACCCGCGAAGGTCGTCCTATATTGATCAACAACAATAAGTTAGATCAATCTGGAGTTGGAGCCAATGCGAGAGTAAATGCTTCTGTTCTTGATTTGTACGACAGTCAAAGACTCAAAGCCCCTCAGATTAGCGGTACTCCAACTTCTTGGGTGACCTTCAACAGTGAGATAGGCCAAAAGCTTAATGATTTGACTGCCCAGTTGAAACCAATTGTTTTGTTAACGCAAACTTTTGCAAGTCCTTCGACTACAGCTTTGGTCAATGAGTTCCTATCCAAGTTTCCATCTGCCAAACATTTGACTTACGATACCATTTCCCAATCCGCTGCACTCGATGCTTTCGAGCAACGCTATGGTAAAAGAGCAATGGCGGATTACGATTTTTCTAAAGCGCTGTTGATTGTCAGTATAGGAGCCGATTTCTTAGGCGACTGGCAAGGAGGTGGTTTTGACGGCGGCTACTCTAAAAGCCGTATTCCTCAGAACGGAATGATGTCAAGACACGTGCAGTTTGAGTCGAACATGAGCCTTACAGGAGCCAACGCCGATAAGCGCATGCCTCTAAAGCCGGCTCAACAAAAGCAAGTTTTGGCGGCTTTGTATGCCAAGCTAAAAGGAACTTCTGTTCAAACGAATCTTTCAGAAAGTGTCTTAAGCACCGTCAACCAAACGGCCAAGTCTTTGCAAAAGTCAGGCAGCAATGCTGTTGTGGTGACTGGACTTGACGATGTCGATGCTCAAGCTTTGGTGCTTGAGATCAATACGCTTTTGGGTAGCAAGGCTTTTAATCCAAATGCTCCCCTACTAGTGAGAAGTGGCAGCAATGCTGCTATGACGGAATTGGTAAAGGAGATGAACAGCGGTTTGATAGGTGCTGTAATCATGGCTGGAGTTAATCCATCTTACACGCTTCCAAACGCAATTGAATTTAATGACGCCTTAGCTAAAGTTGATCTTACGGTCTCATTTTCTTTAAAGGCTGACGAAACTGCTGCCAATGTAAAATATTTGGCAGCCGCACCTCACTATTTAGAATCATGGGGCGATGTAGAACGCAAAGCGGGTCATTTTGGGTTGATTCAACCTGCCATCAGACCTCTTTTTGATACCCTTCAATTTCAAGATGCGCTCTTGGCATGGATGGGCAGCGCAGTGACCTATTACAGTTATCTCAAGACATATTGGACAGAGAATGTTCTGAATGGTTCTGAGTGGAACCAAGCCTTGCACGATGGTTGTTTTACTAACGAAACCACGTCAACGGCACAAGAACAAACTTTAGACCTTAGCAACAGTGTTGCGGCATTGGCTTCTGCCCAAGATCAAGGCATGGCCTTGATTCTTTATCCTAAAATTGGAATGGGAGATGGTCAACAAGCTAACAACCCTTGGCTACAAGAATTCCCAGATCCACTCACCAGAGTAACTTGGGACAATTATCTTACCATGGCCATTTCTGATGCCAAAGAGTTAGGCTTATTTATGGAAACTGATGGCACCGACGCTACTGGCGGTCTTAACGGCCGTTATGCCGAAATTACTGTAAATGGTAAAACCCTTAAAGCACCTGTTATTATTCAGCCAGGTCAGGCCAAAGGAACTGTTGGCTTGTCGTTTGGATATGGTCGCTCCGCAGGGGTTAAAGAAGAATTGCAAACTGGGGTAAATGCTTATCCGTTATATGATGGATTCAATGCAACACAAACAGTCACTGTGAAGGCAGTGGAAGGTAAGCATGAATTTTCTTGTGTTCAGTTGCATAATACCTTGATGGGTCGTGGAGATATCATTAAAGAAACAACACTAGAAGTTTTCAATACCAAATCTGCTAAGGAATGGAATGCCATGACAATGGTATCATTGAATCACGTTGAAACTCCCGTAGATTCTCCAGATGTTGATCTGTGGGATGAATTCGATCGCTCGATTGGTCATCATTTCAATTTGTCTGTAGACCTCAATGCTTGTACTGGTTGTGGCGCTTGCGTCATTGCGTGCCACGCCGAGAACAATGTGCCTGTTGTTGGAAAAGAAGAAATTCGTCGCAGCCGCGATATGCACTGGTTGCGCATCGATAGGTATTACTCTTCAGAAGACACTTTTGGCGGGGATGATGAGCGCAAAGACAATATCAGTGGTTTGTCAGATTCGCTTTCTGTTTTTGGCAAAATGGAACTGCCATCGGAAAATCCTCAAGTGGCTTTCCAACCAATCATGTGCCAACATTGTAATCATGCACCCTGTGAGACTGTTTGTCCAGTTGCGGCTACCTCGCATAGCAAGCAAGGTCAAAACCACATGGCATATAACCGTTGCGTTGGAACGCGCTATTGTGCCAACAACTGCCCTTATAAGGTAAGACGATTCAACTGGTTCTTGTACAACAACAACGACCAATTTGATTATCACATGAATGATGATTTGGGTAGAATGGTGATCAATCCTGACGTAACAGTTCGTTCGCGTGGTGTGATGGAAAAATGCTCAATGTGTATTCAAATGACTCAGAAAACTATTCTTGATGCTAAACGCGATGGGAGAGTGGTTAAGACCGATGAATTCCAAACGGCTTGTTCGTCTGCCTGTAATAATGGAGCTCTAGTTTTTGGGGACATCAATGAAAAGACAAACCAGATTGTAGCGAAGAAAAATGATGAGCGTGCATATTATTTGTTAGATCACATCGGCACCAAGCCAAATGTGATGTATCAGGTGAAAGTTCGCAACACAAAAGAAGTTTAAGAAAGTAACGTAAATAAGAATTATGGCCTCGCATTACGAAGCACCAATCAGAAGACCGCTTGTTACTGGTGAGAAATCTTACCACGATGTGACTGTGGACGTTGCCCGTCCAGTTGAAGGCAAAGCCAATAAGCAATGGTGGATTGTTTTTTCCATTGCGTTAACCGCATTCATGTGGGGAGTTGGTTGCATCATATATACCATTGGAACTGGTGTCGGTGTTTGGGGATTGAACAAAACTGTTGGATGGGCATGGGACATCACCAATTTCGTTTGGTGGGTTGGTATTGGCCACGCCGGAACACTGATTTCTGCAGTACTTTTGCTTTTCCGTCAAAAATGGCGGATGGCGATCAACCGTTCAGCTGAGGCGATGACCATATTCTCGGTTATCCAAGCGGGATTGTTTCCTATCATTCACATGGGACGACCATGGTTGGCGTATTGGGTACTTCCTATTCCAAATCAATTTGGATCTCTTTGGGTAAACTTCAATTCACCTTTGTTGTGGGACGTTTTTGCGATCTCTACCTATCTGTCAGTCTCCTTAGTGTTCTGGTGGACTGGATTACTTCCTGACTTTGCAATGATTCGCGATAGAGCGGTTAAGCCATTTCAAAAAAAGATATATAGTTTATTAAGTTTTGGTTGGTCTGGTCGTGCTAAAGATTGGCAGAGATTTGAAGAAGTTTCACTTGTTTTAGCAGGATTGGCAACGCCACTGGTATTGTCGGTACATACCATCGTATCATTTGATTTTGCCACCTCGGTTATCCCAGGCTGGCATACAACCATTTTTCCGCCATACTTTGTGGCTGGCGCTATTTTCTCAGGCTTTGCCATGGTAAATACCCTGCTCATCATCATGAGAAAGGTTTGTAATCTCGAAGACTATATTACGGTTCAGCACATTGAGTTGATGAATATCGTTATCATGATTACTGGATCTATTGTTGGTGTGGCCTATATTACGGAGTTATTCATTGCTTGGTACTCTGGAGTGGAATATGAACAATATGCCTTTTTGAATAGAGCAACAGGACCTTATGCTTGGGCCTATTGGTGCATGATGAGTTGCAACGTGTTTTCACCTCAATTCATGTGGTTTAAAAGATTGCGCACCAGCATCATGTTCTCTTTCTTCATCTCGATCATAGTAAACATTGGAATGTGGTTTGAGCGTTTTGTCATCATTGTGACATCTTTGCACAGAGATTATTTGCCATCGTCATGGACAATGTTTTCGCCAACCTTTGTGGACATTGGTATCTTTATCGGAACCATAGGATTTTTCTTTGTCTTGTTTTTACTGTACGCCAGAACGTTTCCAGTAATTGCGCAAGCCGAAGTCAAAACTATTCTGAAATCCTCTGGACAACGTTACAAGCGATTGAGAGAATCGGGAGAAAGTCTGGTTGGAGCGGGTTCAGTTGACGCGGTGACCGCTGATAAGGCAAAAAAGAAATCGAAAAAATAAAGAGGCGACTAATACCCTAACTTATGAAAAGTTCGAAAGTTATTCACGCACTGTACACCGACGACGATGTCCTCATGGGTGCTGTAAAGAAATTACGCGCTGAAAAATATGCGATTGAAGAGGTTTATACCCCTTTTCCAGTGCATGGTCTAGACAAGGCTATGGGTCTTGCACCCACTAGAATAGCCATCACCTCATTCATGTATGGATGTGTTGGTTTGATCGTGGCTATTTTGATGATGAATTTTATTATGATTCAAGATTGGCCTCAAGACATTGGTGGAAAGCCAAGTTTTAGTTATTTGGAAAACATGCCAGCCTTTGTGCCTATTATGTTTGAAATGACCGTATTTTTTGCTGCTCACCTTATGGTGATCACTTTCTATTTGAGAAGCAGAATGTGGCCGTTTAAGAATGCCGAAAATCCTGATCCACGAACCACAGACGATCACTTTTTGGTGGCCGTTTCCGTTGGAGACAATGAAAAGGAATTGAAAAAATTATTAACCGAAACAGGTGCAGTGGAAATGCACGTCGTTGAACAAGAAGCAAGTCACTAATCCCATGATTTACAAGACGCTCAATTTTAAAACCCGACTAAAAAGACCAACCAAGGTATTGGCCTTTTTCCTAGTGGCATTAAGCTTAGCCTCATGTCAAAAGAATTCTAGGCCGAATTACCAGTACATGCCTAACATGTACACTTCAGTGGGCTATGAGACCTATGGCGAATACGATATTTTTGCTGGAGGTCAGGAAGCCATGGCGCCTGCAGATAACACTATTGCTCGTGGACACAGTCTCTATGGCTATGAGAACACCAACGAAGGTTACGACTTGGCCAAAGCCAATCTAACTAATCCGTATTCTGAGACTGTGGATTTGGCCAGAGGCAAGGCCGTGTACGATATCTACTGTGCCATTTGCCACGGTACTCAAGGTAAAGGGGATGGATATTTGATGACCAATGAAAAGATTTTGGGTGTCCCAAGTTATGACGCTCGTGTGATCACCGAAGGTAGTGTTTACCACGTCATTTATTTTGGTAAAAACACCATGGGATCATACGCCAACCAGATGAATGAAGAAGAACGCTGGCAAGTCTCAGCCTATGTGATGAGTCTTCGCGATGCATTAACTCAAAACTAAAGACAAACAGGACCATGTATATTTTTACAAACCGTTTAAAACTGATAGCCATCTCTCTGGTATTTTTAGGTGCTTTAGGGTGGGGTTATAGCTATGTCAATTCAAAAAAATCTTTAGAAGAGATTAAAGTCATGCTGGCTGAAGAAGACAGCCATCACGAAACAGCTGCTGTCACCACTGAACACATGCCTGGCGAACACGCTGCCGTAGAATCCCATTCAGACGACCATGCCGAGCACGTCATGCATCAAACCCACAATCGCCCTTATGCTGCACTTTACGTTGCTGCATTCTTTTTTATGATGATTTCATTGGGGGCGCTAGCCTTTTACGCAGTGCAATATGCTGCTCAAGCGGGATGGTCTGTGGTCTTACACCGGGTGATGGAAGCCATTACAGCCTATTTGTTGCCAGGCGCATTAATAGTTTTGGCCATAGCACTCTATGCGGGTGATCATCTCTTCATTTGGATGGATCCAGAAGTTGTCGCTCATGATGCCTTGATTCAAGCGAAAACCTCATGGCTCAATAAAACGAGCTTTTTAATTCGCGGATTGATTTTCATTGGAGGATGGAGTGCTTACCGCTATCTGTCTCGCAAGTATTCTATTGCTCAAGATAGTGCTGACGATGCCAAAAACTTTAAAAGAAATTTCCGCCTATCGGCTGGGTTCTTAGTATTTTATCTTTACACAGAATCCATGATGTCTTGGGATTGGATCATGAGTGTTGATCCGCATTGGTTCAGTACTTTGTTCGGATGGTATGTGTTTGCTAGCATGTTTGTCAGTGGCATTACCGTAATCGCTTTGTTGACTTTATACCTCAAGTCCAAAGGTCATTTGGAATTGGTCAATGATAGTCACTTGCATGATTTGGCCAAATTCATGTTTGGTATTAGCATTTTCTGGACTTACCTGTGGTTTTCTCAATTCATGTTGATTTGGTACTCGAACATTCCTGAAGAAGTAACTTATTTTGTAACCCGTTTAGCAGACTACAAACTGCCCTTTCTAGGCATGGTAGTACTCAATTTCTTGTTCCCGTTGTTGTTATTGATGAACAGCGATTACAAACGAGTGCCATGGTTTGTTGTTATGACTGGAATTGTAATTTTGTTTGGTCACTACATTGATGTTTTCAATATGATCATGCCAGCAACCGTTGGAGACCGTTGGAGCATTGGATTGCCTGAAATCAGCGCAGTTCTATTGTTTCTCGGACTCTTCATGTTTATTGTTCAATTGGCCTTGTCCAAAGCACCATTGTTGGCAAAAGGAAACCCGTTTGTAAAAGAAAGTGAGAATTTTCACTATTAACATATAAAGCATACCAAAGGCAATGACTACCTTTTTAACTATCTTAATTTTAATTTCGATATCCGTTGCAATTTGGCAAATGGTGAAGATTTTTGATCTGTCAAGACAACCAATTAAAGACGATTTTGAAATTGCCACCGATAAGGACAACAAAGTCAATGGCTATCTGATGATGGGCTTTTTGGTCTTCATCTACGTCATAACCATCATTAGTTTTGTACTGTGGGGAGATCTGCCTCTATTGTCCGATGCGGCTTCTGAGCACGGCCCTGGAGTAGACTCTCTCTTTATTGTTTCGCTGGTCATTATTTTTATTGTTCAAACGATTACGCAGTTTTTGCTTTATTACTTTTCTTTCAAATACCGAGGAGAGAAGGGGAAAAAGGCGCTCTACTTTGCAGACAATGATAGACTTGAATTTATATGGACTATCATCCCTGTAGTCGTCTTGGCTGGATTGATCATCTCTGGACTATTCACATGGACAGAAATCATGACTACGGATGAAAACGACGATCCACTTGTTGTTGAATTGTATGCCCAACAATTTAACTGGAAAGCCCGTTATGGTGGCGAAGACAATGCCTTGGGCAAAGCCAACGTTCGTCTGATTGATCTAAATTCTGGTAATATTTTAGGACTAGACACTTCAGACCCCAATGCTCAAGATGACGTCATTGTGACAGAACTGCATTTGCCTGTCAACCGTCCCATTCTTTTCAAAATGAGATCTCAAGATGTTTTGCATTCGGCCTACATGCCTCATTTCAGAGCGCAGATGAATTGTGTTCCCGGAATGATTACTCAATTTGGATTCACTCCAACAATCACGACCGAAGAAATGCGCCTTCGTCCGAACATCGCCCAGAAGGTTACTAATATCAATCAAATTCGAGTCAAGAAATCGGAAAAATTGGCTGCCAAAGGCGAACCAGCTTTGGACCGGTACGATTTCGATTTCCTCTTGTTATGTAACAAAATTTGTGGTAAGTCTCATTACAACATGCAAATGAAAATTATTGTTGAAACCGAAGAAGAATTTAACGCTTGGATGGCACAGCAGAAAGACTTTGCCTCCTCATTGCTACCGAATTAAATTTTAGAAAAAACGTCTTATGTCAGCACATGTAGATAATCACGACCACGACGATCACGGTCACCACAAAGAAACATTTGTCACGAAGTACATCTTCAGTCAGGATCATAAAATGATCGCGAAGCAGTACTTGATCACTGGAACCATCATGGGTGTCATCGGGGTTTTGATGTCCCTAATGATGCGTACTCAAATTGCATGGCCTGGGGAACCAAATGTTTTGTTCAAAGCCTTGTTGGGTAAATGGGCCCCAGATGGTGTTATGGACGCAGACATATACCTTGCCTTGGTTACCATTCATGGAACCATCATGGTCTTTTTTGTTTTGACTGCCGGATTGAGCGGTACCTTCAGTAACCTCCTCATTCCATTGCAAATCGGAGCCCGAGACATGGCCTCAGGTTTTTTGAATATGATCTCTTATTGGCTATTTTTCGTTTCGAGTGTCGTAATGGTCATTTCTTTGTTTGTATCCTCAGGCCCTGCAGCTGCAGGTTGGACCATCTATCCTCCATTAAGCGCATTGCCTTTGGCGCAAAGCGGTTCTGGAGCAGGGATGTCGCTTTGGCTGGTATCAATGGCTATTTTTATTGCATCCTCCTTACTTGGATCCTTAAACTACATTGTGACCGTTATTAACCTCCGAACCAAAGGCATGTCTATGACGAGACTGCCATTGACCATTTGGGCGTTTTTTGTTACAGCTATTATTGGAGTTGTGTCTTTTCCAGTGTTGCTGTCGGCTGTACTTTTGTTGATCATGGACAGAAGCTTTGGAACTTCCTTTTTCTTATCCGATATTTTCATTCAGGGCGAAGTACTGCACTATCAGGGTGGTTCGCCAGTTTTGTTTGAACATTTGTTTTGGTTTTTAGGACACCCAGAGGTTTATATCGTTTTGTTGCCAGCGCTAGGAATTACATCTGAAGTCATTGCAACTAATTCGCGCAAACCAATTTTTGGCTATCGTGCCATGGTACTTTCAATTTTGGCCATCGCGTTTTTGTCAACTATTGTTTGGGGACACCACATGTTTATCTCAGGAATGAATCCATTCCTAGGTTCCGTCTTCACATTTACAACACTATTGATTGCAATTCCTTCTGCGGTTAAGGCATTCAACTATATTACAACGCTTTGGAAAGGCAATTTGCAATTTAATCCTGCCATGCTTTTTTCTATAGGCTTGGTTTCTACTTTTATCACAGGGGGTCTGACGGGAATTATTTTGGGAGATAGTGCCCTTGATATCAATGTTCATGACACCTATTTCGTTGTGGCTCACTTCCACTTGGTCATGGGAATTTCTGCCTTGTATGGCATGTTCGCTGGAATTTATCATTGGTATCCAAAACTGTTTGGGCGAATGCTGAACAAAAATCTGGGCTATGTTCATTTTTGGGTAACAGCCATATCGGCCTATGGGGTATTTTTCCCCATGCACTTTATTGGCATGGCTGGACTGCCAAGACGATATTACACCAACAGTAATTTCCCGCTTTTCGATGATTTGTCGGATGTCAATGTCCTGATTACAATCTTTGCTCTAGTTGGTGGGGTCTTTCAAATTGTATTCATTTACAATTTCATTCATTCTATGTTCTACGGTAAAAAGGCACCTAAAAATCCTTGGCGTTCAAACACTCTGGAATGGACTACAGAAACCAAACACATCCATGGCAACTGGGAAGGAGACATTCCTCATGTTTACAGATGGCCTTACGACTACTCTAAGCCTGGACACGAGGAAGATTTTGTCCCTCAAAATATTCCGCTCAAAGCAGGAGAAGAAGAACTTCATCACTAAAAAAGTAAGCCCTCGTAGAGGGCTTTTTTAGTATCTTTATCACTATGAATGAACATTTGGATCCCACAGGCGATCAATTCACTCCTGAGGAGCAGGATATCGAAAGAGCCCTTAGGCCTCTGAGTTTTGACGATTTTACTGGTCAGGCTCAAGTTTTGGAGAATTTACAGATTTTTGTGGAAGCTGCCAATCAGCGCAGTGAAGCTCTAGACCACACACTATTCCACGGGCCGCCCGGGCTCGGAAAAACAACCCTAGCACACATTTTGGCCAACGAATTGAAGGTAGGCATCAAGGTCACCTCAGGCCCAGTATTGGACAAACCTGGCGATTTGGCAGGTTTGTTAACTAATTTGGAATACCGAGATGTTCTATTCATTGATGAAATTCACCGACTTAGTCCGATCGTGGAAGAGTACCTGTACTCGGCCATGGAAGATTTTAAAATAGACATCATGATCGAATCTGGCCCTAACGCCAGGTCCGTTCAGCTCAATTTGGAGCCGTTTACCCTCGTCGGAGCAACCACAAGATCGGGATTATTGACAGCTCCCATGCGTGCCCGTTTCGGTATCAGCAGTAGATTGGAGTATTACGATACAGAACTGTTGTCAACTATTGTTCAACGTAGCGCTGAAATCTTGAAGGTGCCTATATCCATCGAAGCGGCTATTGAAATAGCTGGGCGCAGCAGAGGAACTCCGAGAATTGCGAACGCCTTGTTGCGTCGCATTAGAGATTTTGCTCAAATTAAAGGGGATGGCTCTATTGATATGGCTATAGCGCGCTTCGGCCTGCAAGCCTTGAACGTTGATGCCTTTGGCCTCGACGAAATGGATAACAAAATTCTATCCACCATAATCGACAAATTCAAAGGAGGTCCTGTTGGCATTACAACGATTGCCACTGCAGTCAGTGAAAGTCCTGAAACGATTGAAGAGGTCTATGAGCCTTTTTTAATTCAACAGGGTTTTATCATGAGAACCCCTAGAGGTCGAGAGGTGACGGAGTTGGCTTATAAGCATCTTGGCAAAGTCAGATCGAACATTCAGGGTGGCCTATTTTGAATCCTAGATCTCATCATACTTCTTTAATCAAAGCCGAAGCCAAACGCCTCGGTTTTTTGTCTTGTGGGGTTAGCCGTGCGGGCTTTTTGGAGGAAGATGCCCCGCGTTTGGAACAATGGCTCAATAACAACCATCAAGGGCAAATGTCCTATATGGCCAACCATTTTGACAAGCGTTTGGATCCAACTAAATTGGTCGAGGGCTCAAAAAGCGTAGTGTCGGTATTGCTTAACTATTTTCCAAAGGAGGTTCAAGCAGACACCACAGCACCAAAACTATCGAAATATGCCTTTGGCAATGATTATCATTTTGTCATCAAAGAGAAACTCAAGGCTTTAATGCATTTTATTCACGATGAAATAGGAGAAGTTGGCGGGAGAGTATTTGTAGATTCCGCTCCCGTCTTGGACAAAGCTTGGGCCGCCAAAAGCGGGTTAGGATGGATTGGAAAAAACAGTAATTTGCTCACACAACAAGTAGGGTCTTTTTATTTCATTGCTGAACTGATTTTAGACATTGATTTGGATTACGACACCCCAACCACCGATCATTGCGGCAGCTGCACAGCATGCCTTGATGCCTGCCCGACTGAGGCAATTGTCGCGCCTTATGTTGTTGATGGTAGTAAATGCATTTCTTATTTTACAATCGAATTGAGGGACAATCTACCCAATTCGATGAAGGGCAAATTTGAGGACTGGATGTTTGGTTGCGACATTTGTCAGGACGTTTGTCCTTGGAATCGATTCTCAAAGCCCCATCAAGAACCATTATTCAATCCTCATCCTGATTTGCTGACCATGACCAAAAACGATTGGGAAGAACTTACAGAAGAGGTTTTTCATGACTTATTTCAAAATTCTGCAGTTCAAAGAACCAAATTTAAGGGACTGCAACGGAATATCAATTTTTTAAAAGATTAACCAACTTAAGCCTTCAATACAAAGCAACGGATTAACTTTGCTAATTATTTTATTCTTAAATCTATGAGCGAGCAACGGAAAAGACATGAGGCACTGATTTATCATGCGAAACCAATACCCGGTAAGATCAAGGTTGTGCCAACAAAAAAATACGCTTCCCAAAGAGACTTGGCGTTGGCCTATTCTCCAGGTGTCGCAGAGCCTTGTCTAGAAATTGAAAAGGACAAGAACAATTCCTATAAGTACACCACCAAAGGGAATTTGGTAGCCGTTATTACCAATGGAACAGCCGTTCTTGGATTGGGAAATATTGGCCCCGAGGCCTCTAAACCAGTCATGGAAGGAAAGGCTGTATTGTTTAAAATTTTCGCTGATATCGACGTCTTCGATATTGAAGTTGATACAGAAAATGTCGATGAGTTCGTAGAGACGGTCAAGCGCATTGCGCCTACATTCGGTGGTATCAATTTGGAAGACATCAAAGCTCCTGAAGCTTTCGAAATAGAACGACGGCTCAAGGCAGAATTAGACATTCCTGTGATGCACGACGATCAACATGGCACTGCCATAATCTCTGCAGCCGCACTCTTAAATGCGGTAGAGCTGGCAGGTAAAAAAATCGAAGAGGTCAAAATTGTCATTAGTGGAGCAGGGGCAGCAGCGATTTCTTGTTCTCGTTTATACCGTGCTTTTGGGGCAGTTAGGGAGAACATGGTTATGCTCGACTCTAAAGGTGTGATTCGCAACGACAGGGAAAATTCGAGTGTTGAGAAACTTGAATTTTCTACGCATAGGGATTTGAATACCCTTGAAGATGCCATGAAAGACGCTGATGTTTTTATAGGACTGTCAATTTCTAACATTGTTTCGCCAGAGATGCTGTTGTCAATGGCTGATAATCCGATTGTTTTTGCCATGGCAAATCCAGATCCCGAAATCCCCTATGATTTGGCTGTTTCCACCCGGAAGGATATCATAATGGCTACTGGTCGAACCGACCACCCTAACCAAGTCAATAATGTTCTTGGGTTTCCTTTTATTTTTAGAGGGGCTTTAGACGTTCGATCTACAACAATAAATGAAGCCATGAAAATGGCTGCAGTAAAAGCTCTTGCTAATTTGGCCAAAGAGCCAGTTCCTGAGCAAGTGAATATTGCATACGATCAGACCAAATTGATTTATGGTCGCGACTACATCATACCAAAGCCTTTTGATCCTAGATTAATTTCTGTCGTTCCACCAGCGGTGGCTAGAGCTGCAATGGAATCTGGTGTGGCGCGAGAACCCATTGAGGATTGGGACAAATATGAAGAAGTTTTAATGGAGCGATTGGGCAACGACAGTAAGCTAGTCAGGTTGTTGCATAACAGAGCGAAATCCGAACCCAAGCGATTGGTTTTTGCAGAGGCCGATCATTTGCCAGTGTTGAAAGCGGCTCAAATAGCCCATGACGAAGGTATCGCGTTACCTATTCTCTTGGGCGATCATGAGAAAATTGAAGCATTGAAAGCAGAGATTGATTTCCATGAAAATGTGCCAATTATTGATCCAAAAACTAGCCAAGAAAACGAGCGGAGAAATCGATACGCAGAAGTGTATTGGGAACAAAGAAAGAGAAGTGGTTTGACTCTTATTTCTGCTCAGAAATTGATGCGAGAGCGCAATTATTTTGCAGCAATGATGGTCAATGAAGGCGATGCAGACGCCCTCATTACAGGATTTTCACGCAGTTTCCCGTCAGTGATAAAACCAATGTTGGAGCTTATTGGGTTGGATTATGGTGCTACTAGGGTAGCAACAACTAACCTTCTTATCACTGAACGTGGTCCGCTGTTTTTAAGTGATACATCCATCAATATAGACCCTAGCTCGAAAGATTTGGCAACGATTGCGCGAATGACAGCAACAACTGTAAAAATGTTCGGTCTTGAACCAATAGTTGCGATGATTTCCTACTCCAATTTTGGCTCGTCTCATACAGCTTCACCCCTTAAGGTAAAGGAAGCGGTGTCGTATCTGCACCAGTATTATCCCAATTTGATCGTTGATGGCGAAGTGCAAACAGATTTTGCCCTAAACAATGAAATGTTGCAAGACATTTTTCCTTTTTCAAAATTGGCTGGCAAAAGGGTCAACACCCTTGTTTTCCCCAATTTAGACTCGGCGAACATCACCTATAAGCTGATTAAAGAAATCAATAAGGCAGAGAATATAGGGCCTATCATGATGGGACTTAAAAAACCAGTTCACATCTTACAGTTAGATGCCAGTGTGGACGAAATTGTTAACATGAGTGCAATTGCGGTAATTGATGCTCAGAAAAAACAGAAACGAAGAGCTCGAGATTGATCTCTTCAACGGAATATAGTCCTAAAGTCTTTTGAAAATCGTTACATTTGAAACTTAGCTAAGTCTTTTATGATAACATTTTTAAAAGGGCGATTGGTTGAAAAAAGCCCCACGCAGGTTGTAGTAGAATGCAATGGCGTGGGCTACCTGCTTCATATTTCGCTCAATACATTTTCGCAATTACCTGACAACGAATCTTTAATGATTTATACCCATCTGCAGGTGAAGGAAGACTCTCATACTCTTTTTGGCTTTTCGACAACCGTAGAACGGGATGTTTTTAGGCTTTTGATTTCGGTAAGTGGTATTGGCGCTAGTATAGCGCGCACCATGTTGTCGTCAATGACACCCTCCCAAATAGTTCAGGCCATCAGCCATGAAGATATTGCTTCAATTCAAGCCATAAAAGGTATTGGAGCCAAAACAGCGCAAAGGACCATTATTGAACTGAAAGACAAAGTAATCGGAATCGAAGATACTGGCCAATCAGGGCATCGAAGTGACAATACTTTTAAAGATGAAGCGTTATCTGCTTTAGAGGTTCTCGGATTTTCAAGAAAGGCGGCTGGAGCGGCTTTGGAAAGCGTTATGAAAACTGACCCAAATCTGAAAGTAGAGACCTTGATTAAAGAAGCATTGAAAAGACTTTAAGCCCCAAGGAACGAAATTTATTGATGACGAATACCCCAAAAATAGTTTTTCTCTTGTTGCGGTTCAGCCTTGCGCTGGCCGTATTTTTTGGTTATTCCAACACCTATGCTCAGGACAGTACTGCTGTTGCCCAAGATTCTTTGAAGCCAACAAGTTTGTTCGGAAAATTGTCGTTTGATAACCCACCGAGCATTTCATCTTTATACACCTATGACCCAATCACCGATCGCTATATTTATGCTGAAACCGCAGGTGAAATTAGATTAAACGTTCCTGTAATTCTTACCCCTGAAGAATACGAGGCCTTAGTCCTCAAAGAAGCTTCAAAAAACTATTATCAAGATAAAATAGATGCCCTTGAAGGATTGAAGTCTGGGTCTTCGGCTCAACAAAGAAATTTGATTCCAGACTTGTATGTCAATTCTGGATTTTTTGAAACTTTATTTGGCAGCAATACCATTTCGGTTGCACCTCAGGGATCGGTTGAAATGGATTTGGGTATTTTGTATTCCAGACAGGACAATCCTACCTTTTCCCCTCGAAACAGAAGTAATCTCACATTTGATTTTGATCAAAGAATTCAGCTAAGCTTACTTGGAAAAGTAGGCACGCGACTTCAAGTCAATGCGAACTATGACACCGAATCAACTTTTGATTTCCAAAATATTTTTAAATTAGAATTCAACCCTTTGGCCAATCCAAGTGAAGGTGTTCAAAATGTATTCGATAAGGTGTCAGGGGTAAAAGACAAATTGGACAATGTCCAACAGAAGGCTGGCGATCTGTTGAACAAGGGCAAGGGACTGCAAGGAGATTTTGAGGGACTAAAAAACAAAGCTTCAGGATTCAGTAAAGGCGTTGACGGGAGCGAGGATAGCATCATCCAGAAAATAGAGGTAGGAAATGTAAGTATGCCTCTAAACAGTTCGTTGATTTCTGGAGCTCAAAGTTTGTTTGGGTTCAGAACCGAATTGAAATTTGGCAAAACCAGAATTCAGGCCGTTTTCTCCGAACAGAAATCTCAAACAAGATCGGTGACTGCCCAAGGTGGAGGAACCATTGAAAACTTTGATTTCTTTGGCCTCGATTACGAGGACAACAGACATTACTTTTTAGCCCAGTACTTTAGAAACCACTACGATCAAGCATTATCCAATTATCCTTATATCAATACTAATGTGCAAATTACCAGACTTGAAGTTTGGGTCACCAATCGCACCAATCAAACTCAGAACGTAAGAAATATTTTGGCACTTCAAGACTTGGGAGAATCGGAAGTTTTGGGTTCCTCAGTCAACGTGTTGGCTGGTCCTGGCGCCTATCCAAGTAATGCCAACAATGGTTTTGATCCAACAAATATCGGTGGTTCAGGTTCCGCTTTATCAGACGCAGTTAGAGATATTTCAACCGTACAATCGGGTATTTTGCTCCCAAACATCAATGAAGGTTTGGATTATGGCAAGTTAGAAAATGCGCGTAAACTGAATCAAGGTACCGACTACCAGTACAACCAACAGTTGGGTTACATATCACTCAATCAAAGATTACAGAACGATGAGGTTTTGGCAGTAGCCTTTCAATATACGGTTGGAGGAAGAGTTTATCAGGTTGGTGAATTTGCAAACGATGGAGTAAACGCCACCGACGTTTCTGCGGGAGGAACAAATGGTCAGTTCCAAATTGTCAGTAATAACAATTTGATTTTAAAAATGCTAAAGAGTACGGTGACCAATGTCAATGAACCTATTTGGGATTTGATGATGAAGAACATTTATTCGACTGGAGCATATCAGTTGTCTCAAGATGATTTTAGACTGAACATTTTTTATACCGAAACAGCTCCAAGAAATTACATATCTCCAGTTGCTGGCACTTCATTTCCGCAATTTGAAGGAGGTAACACTCCCCTTGAAGACCTTCCCCTTTTGAGGGTTTTTAATTTTGATCGACTAAACTTCAACAACGACCCTCAGGGCGGTGGAGATGGGTTTTTTGACTATGTGCCCAACATCACAGTCATATCTCAAAACGGAAAAATCATCTTTACCAAGGTTGAACCTTTTGGTCGCTATTTGTTTGACATTCTTGACGATGACAACAATCCTACCGACAACCAAACGGATTATGATACCCCAAGTGCGTACAACCCGAACCAAGCAAAATATGTGTACGACAAGCTCTACAAACAGACGAAAACAGCAGCTTTAGAAGACAGTGAAAAGAATAAATTTCAGCTCAAAGGACGTTACAAGTCCACAGGCAATTCGGGCATCCCCATTGGTTTCAATGCTCCCAGAGGTTCTGTCAAAGTGACTGCTGGCGGCAGGGTTTTGGTCGAAGGGGTAGATTACACTGTCAACTATGAAGCAGGAGTGGTTCAGATTTTGGACCCTGCCCTTGAAGCCTCCAATGTGCCAATTGATGTTAGGGTAGAAAATAACACCCTTTTTGGCCAGCAAACTCGCCGGTTTACAGGAATTAATGTTGAACATCAATTCAACCAGAATTTTTTGTTGGGTGCAACTTTTTTAAACTTGAACGAAAGACCTTTTACTCAAAAGGCGAATTTGGGAACTGAACCCATCAACAACACTGTTTTGGGACTCAATGGTAATTTTGTTTCAGAAGTACCCGTGCTGACCAGACTGGTCAATAAGCTTCCCAATATCGATACTGATGTTGAGTCGAAAATTTCTCTTAGGGGAGAATTCGCCTATTTGGCACCCGGATCTCCAAAAGGCACTCAGTTGCAAGGAGAGGCAACATCCTATATCGATGATTTCGAGGGAACTCAAAATGGCATCAGTTTGTTGTCGCCATTCTCCTGGCAGCTATCCAGTCGGCCAATTAATTTGTTCAACGATACTTCTTTGGACAATGCCGGAGTTCAAAATGGTTACGATAGAGCTTTCTTGAACTGGTATTCAATCGACCCCATTTTTTATACCAATCAACGACCTGCTGGGATTACCGATGACGACCTCTCGAGCTTGTATACGCGAAGAATATATGTCAACGAAGTTTTCCCCGCATTGGATTTAGTTCAGGGTCAAACTACTGTAATCAATTCCTTAGACTTGACTTACTATCCCACAGAGAGAGGGCCCTACAACTTTAGATCAGGCTCCGAAAATGGGGTAGACCCTAATCGGGCATGGGCAGGAATCTCGCGGCAATTGACTACAACTGATTTTGAGCAATCCAACGTTGAGTACATCGAATTTTGGCTACTGGATCCCTTTCTGGAAGACTCGGCTAACCAAGGCGGAAAACTGACTATAAATTTGGGAAATATTTCTGAGGATGTGCTAAAGGACGGCAGAAAGCAATTTGAAAACGGACTTCCCGAAGACGGAGACATCTCTGCTTTGCTGGCTCAACCAACCCAATGGGGAACTGTAGTACCTCAAAATCAATCTTTGGTCTATGCTTTCACCTCTCAAGGAGAAGCGCGTGCCAATCAGGATGTTGGATTAGATGGTTTTGACGATATTGAAGAAATCGCATTTGTGCAATCGATTGCACCAGGAGCCAATTTTGGTTCCGACCCTGCCAACGACAATTACAGTTATTTTCTCAATACCGAAGGAAACATCTTCGATCGGTATAAACGATACAATGGTTTAGATGGAAACTCTCCCGATACTTTTTCGGACACCAACCGAGGATCAACTACTGTCCCAGATGTTGAGGACATCAATCGTGACAATACCATGAATACGATTGACAGTTATTTTGAATATGAAATTGACCTCAGCCCAATCGCATTGGCAAATGAGGACAATCCTTTTATTGTTGACAAAAAAGAAATACCAGTCTCTTTCGAAAACGGGACAAGCGCAAATGCGACTTGGTATCAGTTCAGGATTCCATTGTCAGAGGCAACCAATGCAATAGGTGGTGTTACGGATTTTAGATCTATTCGTTTTGCAAGGTTGTATTTGACAGAATTTGACCGTCAAACTACCCTCCGTTTTGCTTCATTCGATTTGGTATCTAGTGATTGGCGTCAATACCGATTGTCTCTTGACAACGAACCCAATAATGACAATGACCCTACTGAATTTTCTATTGGAGTTGTTGGAGTTCAAGAAAATGACGGCAGTTATGCTTCTCCTCCTGGTATCTACAGAGAAGAGATCAACAACAACAACACTATTATCCGGCAAAATGAACAATCTCTGGTCTTGAAGGCCTGTGATTTGGAATCGGGAGATTCAAGAGCGGTGTTTAAGAATATCAGTATTGATATGCGTCAGTTTAACAAATTGCGCATGTTTTTGCACGCCGAACAAGGCGAAATTGCAGGTTTGGGTGATGGCGATGCAGTCGGTTTTATACGCATGGGAAATGACGTCACTCAGAACTATTATCAAGTTGAAATTCCATTGCAAGTTTCTTCCCCTAACGCAAGTACCCCTGAAGGATTATGGCCAGAAATTAACGAAATCAATTTGCCATTGGATGTTTGGCAACAAATCAAATCAATTGGAATTTCAGAAGGTAGTTTGAGCAATCTCAATCCCAATTATTACGAAGTTGTAAACGGACAATTGAACGAAACACCAGTCGCCGAGAATGCGCCTTACACTTTGGGGCAGCAAAGAGTCTCAGTGAAAGGAAACCCTAATTTTGGAGAGGTTAGAACGTTGATGGTGGGCATCAAAAACGGTCGGCCAGACAGCTCGAGCATTTGTCCTGAGGTTTGGTTTAATGAGCTCCGCATATCAGATATGGACAACGAAGGGGGCTGGGCCGCAATTTTGAGCATGGATTCCAACGTTGCTGATTTCATGAACTTGAGCCTAACGGCAAGACATTCTACAGCAGGATTTGGTTCGGTCGAGCAGGGTCCCAATGAAAGAAGCCGAGAGGATGTGAATCAATATGACGTGGTAACCAATATGAATTTGGGCCAATTGTTGCCAAAGAAATGGGGCGTTCAATTGCCCTTCAACTATGGACAAAGTGAGGCATTAATTACTCCTAAATACGATCAACAATACAAAGACCTTGAGCTGGACAACCGATTGAACGCGGCCGAATCCAATCAAGAACGAGAACAAATATTACGTCAATCCGAAGACTATACACGACGTCAAAGTGTCAATTTTATTGGAGTGAGAAAGCAATTGGGTGCCGAACAAAAACCAAGAATATACAATGTTGAAAATTTAACGCTGAACTATTCGTACAATCTCGCCGAACACAGGGACTTTGAAATAGAGTCGGCAAAGGATCAAAATGTTAGAGTAGGGGCAACCTATAATTTTGCTTTCAATCCATTTGTTTTTGAGCCATTTAAAAAGAACGACTCAATTTTTACGAATAAGTATTTAAAACTCTTGAAGGATTTTAATTTGAGTCTGTTACCGAGTAACATTACCCTCAGCGCCAATTACAATCGACAGTTTTTTAAGCAAAAATTTAGAGACTTTGATCTAGGGGCAGGAAACATTGGCATTGATGAGCTCTACCGACGCAACTATTTCTTCGATCTCGAATACAGGGTAAACTATAATTTAACCAACGCGCTTCAATTCAATTTCTCTGCTTCAAACAATCGAATTGTGAGAAATTATTTTCTCGACAATAATTTGCTAGGCAGTCAAGATCCGTCAAAGGATGTATGGGACGGCTTTTTTGATGTGGGCGATCCAAACCGCTATTACCAGCAACTGGGGCTAACTTATACTTTGCCACTCGACAAAATTCCTGTTTTAAATTTTATTAGAGCAAGTTATGCCTACAATGGAGATTTTCAATGGCAAAAAGGATCCGACCTATTTGGTAATTTTACTGCTGAGGATGGCATTACCTATGATTTGGGAAATGCCATTTCAAACACCAATTCGCACAATTTAAATGCGAATTTGGACATGAAAAAATTCTACAGAAACATTAAACCCACCAAACGTAGAAAACCTGGAACTGCAAGAACTAGCAGTAAAAAAGGATTTCTATCTCAAGTTTCTGGCATCCTGACGAGCATCGAGCGCATGCAACTAAATTACACCGAGACCAATGGAAGTTCACTTCCAGGTTACTTGCAATCCCCAGGCCTTTGGGGAACCATACAGCCAACTTTTGGGTATACGATTGGAAACCAAAGAGACATTAGGCAATTGGCGGCTCAAAACGGGTGGCTAACTATCTTTCCCGAGTTTAATCAACAGTACACCACTAATACAACAAGGAATCTTGACTATGTTATCAATGTATCTCCATTGACCGATTTGAGAATTGACTTCACAGGTGGACGCACCTATGCCAATAATTCTACGGAAAACTTCAACACCATAGACAGCAACGGGGACGGCTTGAGTGATAGCTATAATAGATTGATAACTAACAGTTTTGGTAATTTTAATATTTCAACTTCTCTTATTAAAACTGCATTTCAGCAAAGCGACGGAGAGCGTTCTATGCCTTTTGATCAATTCAGATCAAACAGATTGATCATTGCACGGCGTTTGGCAGCTTCTGCTGGAATAGATTTTAACAATCCATTGAATTTCGAGAATGGAGACCTCAACAGTTTCCCGCTTGGGTTTGGTAAAAACAATCAGGCAGTCTTGTTGCCTGCATTTTTGGCGGCTTATTCAGGGAAAGACGCCAATAAAATTTCTACCTCTCCACTCAGAGACACGCCAATTCCTAACTGGACTTTACGCTACACTGGGTTGATGAAACTCGATTGGTTTAAGAAAAACTTCAATAGGTTTTCAATGACCCATGGTTATTTGGCTACTTACACTATTAATCAGTTCCAAAGAAATCTGGATTACAATGAGATCGATTTCCTTGAACCGTATGACAATCAGCCTCAAGAGGTTTTGGATCAGTCGGGAAATTATAAAAACGAAAATTTGCTTGGAAACATCAATTTGACAGAGCAGTTTAGTCCTTTGATTAAAATTGATATGGAATTTAAGAGTTCGCTCAAACTTTTGGCTGAAATCAAGACAGACAGAACAATGATGCTCAGCTTCGACAATAACTTGCTGACTGAAATCAAGGGTAAGCAATATACCCTTGGGTTGGGATACCGCATCAAAGACCTCAAGTTCAGGACGAAAGTTGGAGGAGGTCAGTCTCGAACCTTAAAGAGCGATTTGAATATGAAGGCAGACGTTTCTATAAGGGACAATCTGACTACTATTCGCTATTTGGATTTGGATCAGAGTCAAGTTACTGCTGGTCAAACTATTTGGTCGATCAAGTACCAAGCCGACTATGCTTTTAGCAAAAACCTGACTGGAATATTGTATTTTGATTACAATTTTTCGGAATATGCCATTTCAACAGTATTTCCCCAAACAACTATTCGTTCTGGTATTACTTTAAAATATAACTTTGGCAATTAATTCAATCTAATTTTTATAACATGGAAATTCCAAACCAGCTCAGATACACTAAAGACCATGAATGGGTCAAAATTGATGGCGACATAGTCGTTGTTGGAATTACAGATTTCGCTCAAGGAGAATTGGGAGATATCGTGTATGTCGAAGTAGAAACTCTCAACGAAACCTTGGTTGAGGAGGAGGTTTTTGGCACAGTTGAGGCGGTTAAAACAGTTTCTGACTTATTTTTGCCATTAGCTGGAACGGTTTTAGAATTCAACAAAACCTTAGAGGATGCGCCAGAGACAGTCAATCAAGACCCATACGGAGACGGCTGGATGATCAAGCTAAAACCTAACAACATGTCCGACGTTGAAAACCTTTTGACCGCAGAAGAATACAAGTCACTTGTTGGTGCTTAAATTCAAAGGGAAACGGCTTATTTTTATCGCCGCAGTCTATACTGCGGCTTTGATTTATTTAAGTCTAGCTGATCTGGGAGGACACAATCCAATGTCATTTCCTTATGCTGACAAGCTAGAACATGCGCTTGCGTATGCTGGATTTTTTTGGCTTTGGGCCTCCGTGTTTAGATGGATTGGCTTTACTCATTTTATGCTCAAAGCCGCCTTTTGCGCTCTGTGCTTTGGCATAATTCTTGAGATATGTCAACTGTACTTGACCAACACAAGGTCTTATGATCCACTTGACATGATTGCAAATGCCTGTGGTATTGGAGTATCCTTTCTAGTGATGCGGATGACCACCAAATAAATGACCAGATTTTGGGACAGGTACTCAAGCCGTCAAACCCAAAACTCTGAATCATGTTACCTAAAAAAAACCCAAGAATTGATGTTCGACGAAACAGCAGCTTGTTTTTCGCTGTTGGTTTAGTCGTGATGCTCACTATGGTCAATTACGCCATGAATTACAAATCCTATGACAAAGCAGATTTGAATTTAGGAGTCATAAAAATTGATCCAGATGCCGAATTGGATATTCCATTGCTCGAACCAATGAATACACCTCCGCCACCTTAAGCCCCAGCAGCAGCTCCAGATATTACTATCGTTGAGGATGATAAGCCTGTAATCGAAACTGAAATTCAGGCTACTGATACTGATCAGCATGAAGAGATAAGGGTAGAACAAGTCATTGTTGAGGAAATTCCTGAGGATGTGCCAGTGGCCTTTGTAGCTATTGAAGATCCGCCAGAATATCCTGGTTGCGACAAAGGATCCAAAGCAGAGCGCAAGGCTTGTATGAAAGAGAGAATCGGAGAATTGGTTAGAAGAAAATTCAATTCTGATCTGGCAGCTGACTTGGGTTTAACGTGTGTGCACAGGATAGATTTGTTCTTTACAATCAGCAAAACTGGGATATTGTCGATGTGAAGGCCAGAGCGCCACACCCCAAACTCGTTGAAGAAGCGATTCGTGTGGCTGGCCTGTTGCCAAAGATGAAACCAGGAATGCAGAGAGGAAATCCTGTTAAAGTGACCTTTAATCAACCCATAATTTTCAAAGTTGAAGAGTAGTTCGAATAACAGATTCAAAACTTTAACATAAATAGATGATTTAAACACTTGCTTAATAAACAAATTAATAGTTATTTTAGCACAGTTGAAACTTATGACACATGGAACCTAAGAAAAATTTAAAGTCGGACGTTAGCCGGAATAGTTCACTGTTTTTTGCTGTAGGACTAACAATCATGTTGGTTGTAGCCAATTATGCCATAAACTACAAAACCTATGACAAATCCGATATCGATATAGGACGTTTGAATATGGAAGAAGAATTGGAAGAGGAAATTCCAGTTACTGAACAACTTCAAACAACTCCACCACCACCACCGCCGCCTGCTCCTGAGGTGATCGAAATTTTCGAAGATGAGGAGGAAATTGAAGAGACAGTCATTGAATCTACTGAAACAAACCAGGAAGAGGAGATTGTCGTTGAGGATATCCAAATTGAGGAAGTTGAAGAAGATGTTGAAGTTCCATTTATGGTCATCGAAAATGTTCCTGTTTTTCCTGGTTGTGAATCAGGAAGTAATGACGCCAAACGAAAGTGTATGTCTGACAAGATCAGCGAATTCGTGAGACGTAAATTCAACACGGACCTTGCAGGAGATTTAGGATTGACTGGCCGTCAGCGAATTAACGTTATTTTTAAAATAGATAAATCTGGGAATGTGGTTGGCATCAGAGCAAGAGCTCCGCACCCAAGACTTCAAGCTGAGGCTGAAAGAATTGTAAGTTTACTGCCAAAAATGTTACCTGGTAAACAACGAGGTAAGCCTGTAGTTGTTCCTTATTCCCTTCCGATAATTTTCGAAGTTCAAGACTAACAGATGTTCGAAAATAAAAATGATCAGCAAACTCCTCTAAGTGACTTAGGGGAGTTTGCTCTTATAGACCATTTGACAAAGCACTTTAAGGTGGGCCAGGCTAGCACCGTTTCTTCAATTGGCGACGATGCGGCAGTTCTAGAATTCAAAGACAAACAAATTGTAGTTTCTACAGACTTGTTGATAGAAGGCATTCACTTTGACTTGAGTTATATGCCACTTGAGCATTTGGGCTATAAGGCCGTGGTGGTCAACCTCTCCGATGTATGTGCTATGAACGCGGTGGCCTCTCAAATAACGGTCTCGATTGCAGTGTCAAATCGTTTTCCTTTGGAAGCCCTCGAAGCGCTGTATAGCGGAATTCACAAGGCAACCAAATATTACAACGTTGATGTGGTTGGAGGCGACACTACTTCTTCTACTCGGGGGATGATCATTTCCGTTACGGCAATTGGTTCTGCCTCTAAAGAACGCATTGTGAGGCGCTCTGGAGCCAAACCCAATGATCTTTTGGTTGTAACAGGGGATCTCGGAGGAGCCTATTTAGGCCTTCAAGTGTTGGAGAGAGAAAAGGAAGTTTTCAAAGTCAATCCAAATAACCAACCGGATCTAGAGCCATATACTTATTTGGTCGAAAGACAATTAAAGCCTGAAGCGCGCACCGACATCATTTCGTTACTTGAATCTTTAGAAGTTATACCAACGAGCATGATTGACATCAGTGATGGACTGTCGTCAGAAGTGTTGCATTTGTGTAAGTCCAGCAAAGTGGGTTGTGATCTTTATGAAGACAAGATTCCTCTCGATCCTCAGATGATGACAACTTGTGAAGAGTTTAACGTTGATAGCACCACCATAGCCATTAACGGTGGAGAAGACTACGAGTTGCTATTTACCATTGACCAAAGTGACTTTGACAAAATAAAAGGGAATCCGAATTTAACTGTGATAGGTTTCATTAAAGAACAAAGCGACGGCGCTCATTTGGTCACTCGGTCAGAAACACGTGTTCCCATTGAAGCCAAAGGATGGAAGTCTTTTAATGCTTAGGACGCGCAGAACTATCGATTCATCAAATCTTCAATTTCCTCAACATCAATAGGAATGTTGGCCATCAAATTCAATGGAGTTCCCTTGGCTTGAATCACGACATCGTCTTCTAAACGGATCCCCAAATTTTCCTTAGGAATGTAGATGCCAGGCTCAACAGTATATACCATGTTGGCTTGCATGGGTGTTTTAAGCGCCCCGTAGTCGTGAGTATCTAATCCCATGTGGTGCGAGGTGCCATGCATAAAATATTTTTTGTAGGCTGGCCAGTCAGTAGATTCTTTTTGAATGTCTGCCTTGTCCAAAAGCCCCAGTCCTAATAATTCTGAGGTCATCATTTTACCGACTTCGACATGATAGGCGTCCCACATGGTTCCCGGTACAAGAAGTTTTGTAGCCTCGTCCTTGACTCTTTGAACCGCTTGATAAACAGATTTTTGACGTGCTGTGAATTTGCCATTAACAGGAATTGTTCGGGTCATGTCACTCGAATAGTTCGCGTATTCGGCACCAACGTCAAGTAAAAGCATGTCTCCGTCAACACAGCTTTTATTGTTTTCAATATAATGTAAAACACAGGCGTTGTACCCTGAGGCAATAATGGGAGTGTAAGCAAACCCTCGAGATCGATTTCTAAGAAATTCGTGACTGAACTCGGCTTCAATTTCATATTCCATAACCCCGGGTTTGACAAAGCCCAAAATTCGTCGAAATCCTTTCTCGGTAATTGAGCAAGCTTTTTGGATGAGATCAATTTCCTCAGTCTCTTTGACTCCTCTCAATTGCTCCAAAATGGGATAACTCCTTTCCCAGTGATGGGCTGGATATTTTGCCTTTATTTTTTTTGTGAAACGATCTTCTCGGGTTTCCATTTCGACCGCCTGGCGGTAATGCTCATTGGTGTCGATATAAACCGTGTGGGCCTCAGTCATGAGTTCTCTAAAAACTTTATCAAACTCACTAAGCCAGTGAATGGATTGGATTCCAGAAACGGCTGTAGCTTCAGATTTATTTAATTTTTCACCTTCCCAAACAGCGATATGATCATTAGTTTCTTTGACAAAAAGCATTTCGCGATGACTCGATTTGTAGGCATCGGGAAAAAGTAACAAAATACTCTCCTCTTGATCGACTCCACTGAGATAGAAAATATTTCTGTGTTGCTGAAAAGGCAGGGTAGTATCAGCACCAGTAGTGAAAATATCATTCGAATTGAAAACCGCCAACGAATTTGGCTTCATGGCAGCCATGAATTTCTTGCGGTTTTTGGTAAATAAACTATTGGGAATAGACTCGTATTTCATTGGGATTCTTTTTGTTTGTAATCAAAAGTAGGACATTTTGGGTGTTCATGCAATTGAATTTTGAACCACTCGTTTGATTTGGGTTTGTATATCATGAGGTATTTGCATAAATTCACTCCGTTATTCAGGGGGAAGCAATCCACCTTGAGTGATTCTGTCGATAACTTTTTAAATAATCTCAAATGAAATTTCTTAAGATATTCCTCGTCCTTCTTGGTTTTACTGTTCAATTTGGACAAAGTCAAACATCCCCTCCAACCCAAGACATCCTGGACCATTCACTGGTCAAGAATCTACCTTTTGAAAACATTGGCCCTTCAATTATGAGCGGACGCGTAACAGATTTAGCCGTCAATCCAGAAATGACTTCGGAATTTTATGTAGCCTATGCTTCGGGAGGTCTTTGGCATACTACGAATAATGGTACCAGTTTCACGCCCATCTTGGATGGTAGTCAAACTCAAAATGTTGGCGCGCTAGCCGTTCATTGGCCTACTAGAACTATTTGGGTAGGCACTGGCGAAAATAATTCTTCTCGATCATCTTATGCAGGGATTGGAATGTTGAAATCTACCGATAATGGTAAAACATGGGAACATCTGGGTCTTTCTGACAGTCATCACATTGGAAACATCCTTATCAACCCCAATGACCCTGATGAGGTAGTTGTTGGAGTAGTAGGGCATTTGTATTCTCCCAATGAAGAAAGAGGGGTTTTTAAAACTGTAGACGGAGGAAAATCTTGGATAAGAACACTTTTCGTCGATGACACTTCGGGTATTATTGAGATTCAACACGAGCCAGGAAACTTTAATGTTCAATACGCGGCATCTTGGACCAAAGATCGCAAAGCATGGAATTTTTTAGGCAACGGTGAGAATTCTGCTATATTTAAAAGTACCGATGCAGGCTCCTCTTGGACTAAAGTCAGTACTCCAAATAGTGGATTCCCAACTGGAGATGGTGTAGGTCGAATTGGTCTTGCAGTATTCGACGCCAACACGATCTATGCAGTGCACGACAGTCAATTTTTGAGACCAGCAGAGAATTCTAAAGCAAAAGGTGATGAATTGTCTAAGGATGACTTCAAGGTAATGAGCAAACAACAATTCTTGACTTTAGAAGATAAAAAGCTTGAGGACTTTCTCCAATCGAACGGATTTCCAAAAAAATACAGTGCTTCAGCGGTCAAAGATTTGGTGCGCAAAGGTAAAGCAGAACCAGTTGATTTGGCTAAATTCTTGGAAGACGCCAATGCCATGTTGTTCGATACGCCAGTTGTTGGAGCTGAGGTTTATGTGAGTCGTGATGGGGGAAAATCCTGGAGTAAAACACACAAGGGGTATCTCGATGGAGTCTACAGCAGTTATGGCTATTATTTCGGAAAAATTCATGTTTCTCCAACCAACAAAGAAGACATCTACATCTATGGTGTTCCTATTATCAAATCTAAGGATGGTGGAGCGACTTTTTCTTCAATCGACTATGACAATGTGCATAGTGACCACCATGCGCTTTGGATAAATCCTAACAACCCGAATCACTTGATTAATGGTAATGATGGTGGAATCAATATTTCTTATGATGATGGAGCCCATTGGATCAAATGCAATTCTCCGGAGGTTGGTCAATTCTACTATATCAACGTTGACGACGAAAAGCCCTATAATGTCTATGGAGGCCTCCAAGATAATGGAGTCTGGGTAGGTGCAAACAACGCCGATGAAGACGCCAGCTGGCATCAAAATGGCCAATACCCTTGGAAGTTTATCATGGGTGGAGATGGCATGCAGGTTCAAATAGACAATCGCAATTCAAAAGTTGTTTATACTGGCTATCAATTTGGCAACTACTATCGCCTGAACCTCGATACCCAGGAGTCGGTCTATATTCAACCAAAGCATGAATTGGGCGACAATCCTTACCGATTCAACTGGCAAACACCTGTATTGTTGTCAGCTCACAATCAAGATATACTTTATTACGGCGCCAATAAATTATTGCGGTCCATGAACCAAGGCAACGATTGGTCTGTCGTCAGTCCTGATCTAACCACGGGCGGTAAAAAAGGCAATGTGGCTTATGGCACCTTGACCTCCATCAGTGAGTCTCCTTTCCAATTTGGTCAAATAGTAGTGGGCAGTGATGACGGCTATGTTCATTTGACTCAAGACGGAGGGGTCAATTGGACCAAAATTTCTGATAGTTTTCCTAAAGACCTATGGGTTTCTCGAGTTGTAGCCTCAGAACACGATCAAAATCGGATTTACGTCACCCTTAACGGTTACCGATGGGATGATTTCAAAACCTACATTTACCTCAGTAATGATTTGGGAGCTACTTGGACCGAAATTTCAGGAAATATCCCTGCGTCTCCAGTCAATGTGATCATTGAAGACCCAGTGCGTGAGGACATGCTCTATGTTGGAACCGATTACGGCCTCTACCTTAGCCTTGATTCGGGTGCTTCATGGCATGCCTTGGCTGGCGGAATGCCCCATGTAGCTGTTCACGATTTAAAAATTCAAAAAACCGCCAATCACCTTTTGGTAGGAACCCATGGCCGAAGTATTTACCGTGCCGAAATAGGCGCTTTGCAGGCGTTGACCAACGAAGTATTGAATCAGAACGTCCACGTATTTGCATTGGACAAGATGAGAAAATCTCCAAGTTGGGGAAGACAGTGGAGCCAATTTAGAGCTGCTAATACCCCAGAGCTCAATATTCCTTATTTCAGTAAAACTGCCCAATCCTTGCAGTTCATGATAACCGATAAGGAGGACAATGAAGTTTATAGCAGCCAAGTGTCCGCTGACAAAGGTTTGAATACTGTTATTTATGACTTGAGTTACTCGGAAAAGGCCTTGAAAAAACTAAAAAACAATGCACCTAAAGCCAGCGACAACGGCGTGGTGTATTTGGCTAAGGGCACATACAAGGTCATGGTTGGCAATGCCAGCAAGGAATTGGTTATTGAGTAGCTAATATTTTTACTGGTGCTTTTTGAGAGAAAGAAGATTGGATGTAATTTAAAACCATTTTAAATTAGTTTTTTACGTTACAGGATTTGTTCTAGCCATAGTTGTAGTGTACTTTTGTATTTCTAAATTAATGACCACTTATGGCGCAACTGTTTCAAACTTCAATAGGACGTAAAGTAGCTATGGCGCTGTCGGCCATTTTCTTGATGGTTTTTTTGCTGCAACATTTCACTATCAATAGTCTGTCAGTTATCAGTCCAGAAGCGTTCAACGAGGTTTCCCATTTTATGGGAACCAATCCGTTGGTGCAATTTGTATTGCAACCAGTGTTGATTTTCGGGGTGGTTTTCCACTTTCTCATGGGGTTTATTTTAGACATTCAAAATCGCCGTGCCAATGGTCAAACCTATATCAAATACAACGGCGCTGCCAATGCCAAGTGGGTGAGCCGCCACATGCTTTTGAGTGGATTGGTCATCTTAGGATTTATGGCATTGCATTTTGTTGATTTTTGGTTTCCTGAGGTAAATATCAAATTCATCCAAGGCGATTGGTCTGGGACTGCCGAAGGAGTGGAAGGGTTTCGTTACTATGAAGAACTGCGGCATAAGTTTGTCAATCCTTATCGGGTTGGAGCTTATTCTGTGGCATTTGTATTTTTAGCGCTTCACCTCAATCATGGCTTCACTTCAGCGTTCCAATCCGTAGGCAGTAATTTGGGGCGCAAAAAAGTACTTCAAACGGTCGGACTGATCTATTCCTACGTTATTCCAGCTGGCTTCATTGGCATCGCCCTGTTTCATCATTTTACCCACTAAATCTTATTGTCTATGTCAACTTTGAATTCAAATGTTCCCGAAGGCCCTTTAAAAGACAAGTGGACCAATCACAAGAACAACATTGACTTGGTTAATCCGGTCAACAAACGAAAAATAGATGTTATTGTCGTGGGGACTGGCCTGGCTGGCGCATCTGCTTCGGCTACTTTGGCTGAGTTAGGTTACAACGTCAAGACTTTTTGTTTTCAAGATTCTCCCCGTCGCGCTCACTCCATTGCTGCTCAAGGGGGAATCAATGCTGCGAAAAACTATCAAGGTGATGGAGATTCAACCCATCGGTTGTTCTATGATACTGTAAAGGGTGGTGATTATCGTTCTAGAGAAGCCAACGTCTATCGTTTAGCTGAGGTGTCTGCAAATATCATCGACCAATGCGTTGCTCAAGGGGTTCCTTTTGCCAGAGACTATGGCGGATTGCTCGACAACCGATCTTTTGGAGGTGTTTTGGTTTCACGAACGTTTTATGCCAAAGGACAGACGGGTCAACAACTACTCCTAGGTGCATATTCTGCGATGAATCGCCAAATCGGTCGAGGTAAAATCAAAATGTATAACCGTCATGAAATGATGGGCCTGGTTAAGGTAAATGGAAAGGCTAGAGGTATCATTGCACGTAATTTGGTGACAGGAGAAATCGAAAGACATTCGGCCCATGCAGTTGTTATTGCTTCAGGTGGCTACGGCAACGTGTTCTTTTTGTCTACCAATGCCATGGGAAGTAATGTTTCGGCCGCCTGGAAAATTCACCGCAAAGGCGCCTATTTTGCTAACCCATGCTTCACCCAAATCCATCCTACTTGTATTCCCGTTTCTGGGGATCACCAATCGAAGTTGACTTTGATGTCAGAATCTTTGAGAAATGACGGTCGAATTTGGGTGCCCAAAAAGTTAGAAGATGCTCAGGCTATCCGCGAAGGCAGATTAAAACCTACTGAATTGGCTGAAGAGGATCGCGATTACTATTTGGAACGACGGTATCCAGCTTTTGGCAATTTGGTGCCTCGTGATGTTGCTTCTAGAGCGGCAAAGGAGCGCTGTGATGAAGGCTATGGAGTGAATGCAACTGGTGAGGCCGTTTACTTGGATTTTGCCGCCTCGATTCAAAGGTATGGCACAGAGCAAGCTCATGTTCGAGGACTTGATGAAAATGACGGAGCTCTGGTAAAAAAATTAGGAAAAGAGGTGATCAAGGCCAAATACGGCAACCTCTTCCAAATGTACTATAAAATTGTAGACCAAGACCCTTATGAAACACCGATGATGATTTACCCAGCGGTGCATTACACCATGGGTGGCGTTTGGGTAGATTATAACTTGATGACGACCATACCAGGATGTTTTGCTATTGGAGAGGCAAATTTCTCAGATCATGGTGCCAACCGTCTTGGAGCTTCGGCCCTTATGCAAGGATTGGCCGATGGGTATTTTGTTTTACCCTATACCATTGGTGATTATTTGTCTGATGACATTCGAACTGGACCTATTTCAACCGAAAGCCCTGAGTTTGACCAAGCGGAAGCTGAGGTGAAGGCGCAGATCGATGCTTTTGTCAATAACAAGGGCACAAAATCAGTGGACTATTTCCACAGAAAACTGGGTAAAATCATGTGGAATCAATGCGGAATGTCAAGAAATGCCGTAGGACTCCAAAAAGCTATTAAGGACATTCAGGAACTGCGGGAGGATTTCTATAAAGACGTTCTAGTTCCCGGTTCAGCCAATGAATTCAATGAAGAACTGGCCAAAGCTGGAAGGGTTGCCGATTTCTTGGAACTGGGTGAGCTGTTCGCCAAGGACGCCCTTGAGCGCACTGAATCGTGTGGAGGTCATTTCAGAGAAGAATCGCAAACCCCAGAAGGCGAGGCCTTGAGAGACGACGTGAATTTCGCCTTTGTGTCTGCTTGGGAATATACAGGAAAGCCTAGCGAGGCAGTTCTTCACAAAGAAGAATTGAAGTATGAAAACATCGAATTAAAAACCAGATCATATAAATAGATTATGCGTCTAACTTTAAAAATTTGGAGACAAGAAAACGCCCAAGCCAAAGGTGCAATGGTTACATATCCCATTGACAATATTTCTCCCGATATGTCTTTCTTGGAAATGATGGACGTTCTAAACAAAGAGTTGATTGAAAAAGGCGAATCGCCTGTTGCATTTGACCACGATTGTCGAGAAGGTATCTGCGGGATGTGTTCCATGTTCATTAATGGCGAAGCACATGGACCAGATCGCAATGTGACTACTTGTCAATTGCACATGCGCAAATTTAAGGATGGCGATACCATTCACATTGAGCCTTTTCGGGCAAAGGCTTTTCCTGTGATTAGAGATTTAGTAGTTGATCGCAGTGCATTTGATCGCATCCAGCATGCAGGTGGTTTTATTTCGGTTAATACCTCAGGAAATACTCAGGATGCCAACGCTATTCCTATTTCGAAGCACGCCGCTGATACCGCCATGGATGCCGCAGCATGTATTGGTTGTGGCGCCTGTGTGGCCACATGTAAAAACTCATCTGCAATGTTATTTGTTGGAGCCAAAGTGTCTCAATTTGCACTCCTTCCTCAAGGTAAGGTTGAAGCTGCAGATAGGGTTCAACATATGGTGGATCAAATGGACCTGGAAGGATTTGGGAATTGTACCAATACCGGCGCTTGTGAGGTTGAGTGCCCCAAAGGCATTTCTTTAGAAAACATCGCTCGAATGAATCGGGAATTGTTGAAAGCTAAATTGTTTTAACAATTTCTAGTCGAGTGTAAACTCAATTATTTCGTCCCATCCAGCCCGTATGTCCAAAGATTCAGGATAGTGACTGATGCGCTCCCCTTGCCGACGTTCTAAAAACCGGCCGCTGTCGTAAATGCCATTTTTGTTGGTATCTGCAATCAATCGCAAGTAGTAAATGCCAGGATTGAGAAATTGAAAATCAACAGGTCCTGCTTGGGTCACATAGGTTTCTCTTTTGATGTCTCCACTTCGATCAACCAACTGCAGTATGGCAGGATAGGAGGCATTTTTTAAGTTGATTCTCAAATTACCATAGTCGTCTAAACTTTTAGTTCTAAGCCTAAAATTCAAGGTGTCATTAACCGTGTCAAAGAAATCAGTAAAGGCACCAGGGAAAGCCTTGAAAACGTAGTTGTTGGAAGGTTTTTTTTCAAAATCAAAAATCACTTCATTGGCCAAACTGTCAATTTTGAATTGGAACAACACAGGAAGAGTGTCCTGATCGACCAAATTGATTAAAGTGTCATCAACTTTTACCAGAGGTAAATTGGCAGTTAAGATAAGCTGCTCATTCAAATTGATGCTGCTCTGAGGTCGGCTAGTCACAATTAAAGAATCGCGTTTGATGTCTCTAAGTTGCACCGTTGAACTATCTTTTAACGATAAATGGGAAGTAACAAATTGAAGAGAATCGTATGGGGTAGAGCTGCGATACCAATAATACAAACTGTCTGTTTTTTGATCAAGGGTTATCCTGCTTCTAAAACTACTGTCTACCTTGGAAATTAAAGAAATATGCATCTTTTTTCCTGGGCCTTCAAATCCAAAAACCAGCTTGTTATTGGTCATTTGTTTTACTTTTTTCGGCTTAAATTCCACATCTTCCTTGAATAGATTGAGGACAAATGACTCTTCTGTGGGCAGACTGATTTCCTTTTCGACAAACCCAATATAATCTTTCCCTTGCTGGTAGGTATAATCCCTGCTTTCCTCTTCTAAAGCAATGAGTTTATAAGATCCAGACTTCACATTTTCTATTAAGAAACCAGAGGTGCTGTCGGTAGTTTGACTGACGTATTTGGGCTTTTTTTGATATACAATGGAGTCTTTGTAAGTGGAATCAATCTCGTACAACATGACAGCAATAATTGACTTGGGCTCTCGATTTTCTGAATTTATTGCTACTCCTGATACTTTCAAGGAATCAATATACTCCCCCGTCGAAAATACATACTTAAAGAAAGGATAAGGGTTGCCTTCGTTATTGTCAATGATACTCTCTCCAAAACTCAACGCATAAGTGGTTTCGGGCAATAGACTATCGATCAGTCGTATCGTTAATTTTTTGCTTGCCGTTCCCATGGGCAAAATCTCGGGTTGAGTATTCATCGGAGGGGAAATGATTAACTGTTGCTGGAGATTTTTGAGCTTTACATATTCGTCGAAAACGATTATAATTTCTTTAGCGCTAAAATTAACGGAATAATTCTCTGGAGTCATCTGCAAAATCATTGGAGGATCTTCGTCAATGATCCCGCCTGATGGATTGCCTCGATTCGCACAAGATTGAAGAATTAGTATCAACCCGATAACCCAAAAAGAAAGTCGCTTCAGCATCCGTCAAAAGTAAACATAGCCAATGATTAAATAAAAAAAATATACAAGATTGTCGGCTAACTGGAAATGGTAGCAGCTATGGTAGCAAGATTCACGTTATGATACCCAGCGCTATGGAGTGTATTAGTGCAAGCCTCGAGGGTTGCTCCTGTAGTAATTAAATCGTCAACTAGGAGAAGGTTGGACTTAGCTTTTAAAGGATTGTTGGATTTAGCGCTGAAGGTGTCCGACAATACCTTAGTGCGCACTTCAGCCGTCAGGGTAACTTGAGATTTAACTTCTTTTGATTTTTGAAGTATGTCCATGGAGCACTCGCAGCCAAATTCATCTGCCAAAGCCACGGCAAAATAGGCCACTTGATTATAACTCCGTTCTCGAATCCGTTTTGCAGAAATGGGTACAGGTATGACCATATCTACATGACCAAAAAACCGAGACTCCTTTAAAATGGATCCAAACCATCGACCTATCATCGTTCCGATGCTCTGTTGGACGTGATATTTTAGTTCATGAAGAAGATGCTGAACTCTATTGTTAGGTTCGAATTTCAGAAAGGAAGTTGCTCTGGCAATGGCTATTCTTCCAAAGAAATGAAGCTCGATGGGGTTCGGATTTTGTAAGTGATAATTGGTTTGTGGCAGTTCGTGTCGGCAATTGGTACAAATACCCTTTTCGCCCTGTGTAAGAATTCTTTCACAGGCGTGACATAACGGTGGAAAAATGAGATTAAACATGAGAACAGATTCACGGAGTGTTTCAAAATTAAGGGGAGAATCTCTAATTGTCAAGTCTATGGATTTATATTTCTGTATTTCGATTTTTTTGTCGGCTGCGTTTTTTATTTTTGCTGGATGATGCAAGCAGACGATCAATTCAAAAAAGTACTATCTCACGCCAAAGAATATGGCTTTGTTTTTCAAAGTAGTGATATTTATGATGGATTGAGTGCCGTTTATGACTACGGACAAAATGGATCGGCCCTAAAGAACAACATCAGGAACTATTGGTGGCAGTCAATGGTACAACTCAACGATAATATCGTTGGAATTGATGCTGCAATTTTTATGCACCCTACAACTTGGAAAGCTTCTGGCCACGTCGATGCGTTTAACGACCCTTTGATCGACAATAAAGATTCAAAAAAGAGATATAGAGCCGACGTTTTGATTGAAGACCATATCGCGAAGATTGAAGCCAAAATTGATAAAGAGGTCTCAAAAGCAGCAAAACGATTTGGGGAAAGTTTTGATAAAGAGCAATTTGTCTCGACCAACGAAAGAGTTATAGCGTATCAATCAAATATCACATCGATTCAAAAGCGATTAGGTAAAAGCCTTGAGAATGAGGACTTGGCCGATGTTAAGGCATTAATTGAAGAACTTGACATTGTATGTCCGGTATCTGGGAGTAAAAATTGGACAGAGGTCAAGCAGTTTAATTTGATGTTCGGGACAAAATTGGGAGCCTCGGCTGAACACGCCATGGATCTCTATCTCCGTCCTGAAACGGCGCAAGGTATTTTTGTCAATTTTTTGAACGTGCAGAAATCGGGTAGAATGAAAATTCCATTCGGAATTGCGCAAACAGGTAAAGCGTTTAGAAACGAAATAGTGGCAAGGCAATTCATATTCCGAATGCGCGAATTTGAGCAAATGGAAATGCAATTCTTCGTCCAACCAGGAACTCAACAAGAGTGGTACGAGCTATGGAAAGAAAAGCGATTGAGATGGCATCTTTCGTTAGGGATTTCCTCTGATAATTACCGTTTTCATGACCATGAAAAGTTAGCTCATTATGCTGATGCCGCCTCTGACATTGAATTCAAATTTCCTTTTGGCTTTAAAGAATTGGAAGGCATCCATTCTCGCACGGATTTCGATTTGACTCAGCATCAGCAACATTCTGGCAAGAAATTGCAGTATTTTGACAACGACACACAAGAGCACTACGTGCCATATGTGGTTGAAACATCGATTGGACTAGATCGGATGTTTTTAGCTGTTTTTTCTAATGCCTTGCAAGATGAAGATTTGGGTGATGGAAATGTCAGAACCGTTTTGAGACTCCCTGCTGTTTTAGCTCCCATTAAAGTGGCTGTTTTGCCATTGGTTAAAAAAGATGGACTTCCTGAATTGGCTCAAAAAGTGGTTGACGATTTGAAATACGATTGTGTTGTTGAATTCGATCAGAAGGATGCTGTTGGCCGTCGTTATCGAAGACAAGATGCTCTTGGGACACCTTTTTGCATCACTATTGATCATCAAACCTTAGAGGATCAAACCGTAACCCTCCGTCATCGAGATTGCATGACTCAAGAGAGGTTAACTATTTTTGAAGCACAACAAAAAATTTTGAAAGCAACCTCGCTTTCAACATGGTTGAAGAAATTGTAAAATTTCATTTTATTCAACTAGTTTCTTGAAATTTTCATTTGTTCTAATTCATTTAGGGGTACTTTATTTTTCAGATCTTTTCTTTTAGTTGATTTTCATAATTTATATTATTGATTTTCAATAAATTAAGTTGTTAAATTCGTTTAATAAAGAAAAATATTGATTAACTTTCCTGCGCTAATACCCTAAATTTACGATTTGATGAAAAAACAATTACACCTATTTTTTGCATTAGTTGGCTTCACTTTTACTTCGGTGGTTTCAGCCCAATTTTTATATACTTCAATAATTTATTAAATTATTAATAAACAATATTTTTCAATATAATATTAATAGGTATCTTGTGAATCGTTTTAAAAGATCACTAATTGATAATAATTTTTTAATGAAAACAAAATTACATCTCATTGTTTTTGCACTATTTTGTTCTGCCCTATCTTTCTCACAAGCCATTTCGAATAGTCCTCAAAAACCTAGTTATTATGGAACTCCAACCTCGGTTATTAAGGTTCCATCTATAGCTTCAAGAACAGCGTTGGTTCGTCCAGACTTGAGCCGTGAAACCGTAATGCAAGATGGAAGAGCATCCAAGTACGATATCATTCCAGGAAAGGGATCGACTGGAAATGACCCATTGGTTCAACAATCATCTCATTTAAAAAATAGTATTGCAACTCGAAATGCCGATTTGGTTTTTGTTACTGCCCAATCTTCGTCTCAACCTACTGACCCTGCCGCTGCGGTAGGTCCAGATCATTACATCACGGTGACCAATACGGCTTTCCAAGTTTTTGACAAAAGCGGGATTTCTTTAACAAATGGACTCATTGCTCCGAACCCAACAATATTTTCGGCTTCGGGATGCTGCGACTTGACAGCTTCCTATGACAACGCAGCCGACAGGTATGTTCTGACTTTTCTTGGATCTGGAGTTCAAATTGCTGTTTCCGACGGACCAGACCCTGTAAATGATGGTTGGACCGTATACACTTACTCGGTCGTCAATGATTATCAAAAATTATCGGTGTGGAGAGATGGATATTATATGACTGAAAATACGGGGTCTTCCAATAAAATTCACGTCTTTGAACGAGATAAAATGATTGCTGGTGATGTCTCAGCACAAATGGTATCTTTTGCGCTACCTGGACTTACAACAAGTGGGTTTCATAGTCCTCAATTTTTTAATATAGCCTCTGATAATATTCCAACCGAGGGTGGTGCTCCTGTAGTGTATTTGCAAGATGACTCTTGGAACGGGGTTAGTACCGATCATATTAAAATGTGGCTTGTTGATATGGATTGGACAACGGTTGCCAATTCACAAGTTTCGGCAGCGACTCAATTCAATGTTACCGCTTTTAACAGTGTATTTGATAACGGAGGTTTTTCAAATTTAACTCAACCTAATGGAGGAACCACCATCGATGCTTTGCAGGCAACTATTATGAATCAGGCGACATTTAGAAAATTCGGATCCTACAATAGTGCAGTTTTCAATTTTGTTGTTGACGTAGATGGAACCTCAGCAAAGCAAGCAGGGATTCGCTGGTACGAAATGCGCCAAGATAGCGACGGAGGACCTTGGACTATTTTTCAAGAAGGCACCTACACTGGACCTGATAACCGTCATGTGTGGAATGCTAGTATGTCTTTAGATATTTTGGGAAACATCGGTATGGGATATACGGGAATGTCAAGTGGCAATAGCACCAATTCATCAGTTTTAGTAGGGTCTTATTTTACTGGTCGCTATGCAAATGATCCTCTGGGAGTAATGACCGTGGCAGAAGGGGTTATTTTTCAGGGAAATGCAAATATCCCCGGAACTCGTTATGGCGATTATAGTAAAATTGATATTGATCCTGATGGAGGTAAAAAGTTTTGGTTTGTCAATGAGGTGATGGACACCTCACGTAAAAATATTGCTGGAGTTTTTCAAATAGCCGCTTTAACTAATAATGATGTTGGAGTAATCGCCATCACTGCTCCAGCGGATGGCTCATTGAGCAATGCAGAAACTGTGACGGTTACCGTTTTTAATTATGGCCTAAATGTAGCCTCAAATTTTGACGTTACCTATCAAGTCGATGGAGGTGCGCTGGTTACCGAAACATTCACTAATTCTCTTGCCTCGAACACATCAGCAGAATTTACTTTTGCAACATCGGCTGACTTGTCAACTGTGGGTCAAACCTACAGCATAACTGCTTCTACAGCAATGACATCCGATGAAGATGCGAACAATGATAGCACTACGGTGAGTGTGACACACCTCTTTTCTGGAGATGTTGGCGTTACAGCCATTACGGCTCCAACTGCGGGCCAGCTCGGTGCTGCCGAAACGGTAACAGTGACTATTACTAATTTTGGAGCCGAAACACAGACGAGCATACCATTAAGTTATTCGATTGATGGAGGAACCTCAGTTAACGAAACCTACACTGGATCTGTCGCACCAGGCGCTACGGTAAATTATACTTTTACTGCTACTGCTGACCTCTCAATTGTTGGATCAACCTACCTCATCACAGCTACAACTGATTTAAATGGGGACGGAGATGACAGTAATGACAGCTTTTCTGTTACTGTGAATAATGTTCTGGCTTATTGTGAACCCAGTGCGACTAATGGTTGTAACATTGACGGGATAAAAAGGTTCGTCTTAGTAGATATTGATGCCGATGATGGAGGCGATGGCTGTAATGGCGCCAATGGATATGAAAATAGGACAGATCTTTCAACTGATCTTGTTGTTAGTGCAACAGCAGCAACCAGTTTTACGCTTCAAGCTCAACACAATTGGACTTCTAATCCAACTGCTGAAAAACTATCTGTTTGGATTGATTTCGATGATTCAGGAACTTTTGAAACTTCAGAACGTTTGATTTCAGGGGTCTCATTTGTGTCAGCAGGACAATTGAATAATTTTACTTTGACCATTCCAGCCAATGCAGCTTTGGGCTCACACACTTTAAGAGCAAAAGCAATTGACAGCACTGCTTCTGGGAACATTTTGGAGCCCTGTTCGGATTTTGCTTACGGTGAGGTTCAAGATTATACCGTTGTCTTAACAACGACAGTTGGCTTCGAAGATTTGGGCATGGATTCGTCTTTTCAAATTGTTGATATGGACAATAACCAATTCGAAATTTCGCTTCCTACTTCAGAATTTAGTGACCAACTGGAGTTAAAAGTGTACAACTCTTTAGGTCAACAGATATATTGGAGATCGTTGTTTAATGAAACGGGCTTAGGATACCAACACCAATTGAACATGTCTTACATGTCAGCAGGAGTGTATATAGTGACAATTGGAAATACGGAAGTAAGCGAGTCTCAACGAATTATTGTTAAATAATTTGAACAACATACAATTGATTTGAAAAAGAGCGCATTATGCGCTCTTTTTTATTGTTCTAACCAATTCTTCAAAATTTCTTTACCCTCAGAGGTCATTATAGATTCGGGATGAAACTGCACGGCACATACGTCTAAAGATTTGTGTCTCAAGGCCATAATAATACCATTCTCATCTTCTGCTGTGACCGTTAAACAGTCTGGAAGGGGAGAAGAGGCTGCCCATGAATGGTATCTACCAACTTGAATGATGTCGGGCAATCCTTTAAAAAGACCGTCTTGTTTGATGATCCGAACGTCAGATAAAACCCCGTGAAATACCTGGTCAAGATTCACGATTGTTCCGCCATATACTTCTACAATGGCTTGTAGTCCTAGGCAGACGCCTAAAATCTTTTTGGTTGTGCCATAACTCGAAATCACCGACATCAGTTGTCCTGCTTCCACTGGAATTCCTGGGCCTGGTGATAAAATAATGGCATCAAATGGTTCTAACTCACTGATGTCAAATTGGTCATTTTGTCTGACGGTAACCTCACATTCTAGATCCTCTAGATAGTGCACCAGATTATAAGTGAAAGAATCATAATTGTCAACGACGAATACCCTTTTCATAAGGCATTAAAATTATGGAATATTTGACTGCCAGAAAGAAGGCTTGAGTTTTTATTGAGAAATGAAGTCTAGAACTTCTACGGGAAGTAGATTTTCGCAGCGGTTAGATCGTCTCAAGCGCAAAATCTTCAGAGCTACAGTTTGACCGTTTTTCAATTTGACATCAGCAAATTTTTCTTCGGCATTGACCAAGTCAAAGGTTTCTTCGCTGGACTCAATCTTGAATTGATACTTACACGGACTATCTTCAACAATTGAAAGCAGTCCAGACATATAACCTTCTGGAATGGATATGGGAATTTCTGTCTTCTGACTTTTACAAGACAAGGTGATGATTGAGATCAAGGTTAATAGCTTGAGTAGAGATTTCATAGGGGTTTTGTTTTGATAAATATACATTTTTTTGTTTTAGAAATTCGCTCGAAGTTGAATGCTGCCAGTATGAATGGTTTTCAAATCGGCTGTTTTTCTTCCAAAATAGTTGACATTCAAGTCTAGGGTCTTGGTCAATTTTTGTTGACCAACTACTGACCAAGTCCAGTTCTCTCCAGTTTGCAATCCTTCAAGGAGTTGATAAGCAACAGGAGTGTTGTTTTGTCCAGAGTAGTCATTTTTGATGTACCGCAGCTCTGCACTTAGAGACGAAGATGATTTGAATGCCGATGAAAAGTTGAGGGCAAATTGCTGTTGATTTAAGGATTCTTTGGCGTTGATTTGGTTGTCAATTTGCGTCCACTCAAAAATGAATTCTAACTGCGAGCTTGTGTCAAAATTATAAGACAAGTTTGGAGAAAACGACTCTTTGGTCAATTCAAAATTGCGACTCGAATAAGATTCACTTATTCTTTTCTGAGTCTCCTTTTCAGCAGTCACATTGGCAACCCAATTCGGGTGGAGTTGATGAATCCATCTCAGTTGATGACGCCCTAAATCATTTCGGACAAGTCCCGTACTCCACAAATTTTGGGATCTATTTCTCACGAAATAATAGGCACTGTTATGTTTTTGCTCGTCACGATTGAAATGAAAACTGTTGCGCCATTGAAGGTCCAAAGCTAATACATCGTTGGAATCCCAATCCATTAGGTCAAAATTAAAATCTCCAGAATTTCTTTTAGCTTTTCGATCGACCGAAAATGAAGTTAGATTATAAAACTTCTTCAAGAATCCTTTTTGTGAACCGACTGACATTGCCTTCGGGTTTAAGGTTAAACTTTGACGCCATACCTGTTGTTGGTTTTTAACAAATACTTGATGGGGTAAAAACAGCCGGACATAGGTGCCTTGATCTTGAAAATTGGCGATTTCGAACTCTTCTAACTCCTGTATGCCATTGCCATTATAATCGTTCCAGGTGAATGTACCTTGACCAGGTTCTACTTCAACGAATGTATAGCCTTGTTGCGGCAGTTGACCCGAGCTTGTTTCCACCAACGTCTGCCAGGCAAGAAGATTCTGTACGAGGTTTTGTCGGTATTGCAGCCTTGCGTTAATCGTTCTTTCTCCTTCTGATTCTTGTGCGAACGGGGTTTGTTTTCTATAGTTTGCGAATAGCGAAAGGTGACTATTGGAATTGCTTATAAAGGTTGAATTAAAATAAAGGGCACTGGACTTATTGGCTTTTTGAATTCTTCCGTCATAGAGACTGTCATTGACATGGTAGCGGTAGCCTATGGTTCCATAGACTCCCAAACTATCGCCTACCCCAACAAATCCATCATAGTGCTGGTACCTGTTGCTGTTTGGGGATATTGCTAGAGTAGTTCTGCTTCTTTTATGAAGGTCTTCGGCATTAAAAATTACTCCACCCCATACTTTTTTGTGCCTGTAGTCCATCTTTTGCAAAACTCTCAAAAAACGGGTTTGATTTTCTCCATCAACATTTAAAATACTGGTTTTAGTTGTCGATTTCCACTTGTCATTGGACCATTTGGCATTGAATCTGTGTTTTTGACCCTCAAATTCATCACCTTGCTTTAGATTTTCGAAGGCATAAGTAATGGATACTGTGCTGTCAATGTTAGCCGTCAGATAGTTTCGGAGAAATTCGCGATTGCCAATGACATTCTGAAGATCCCAATCTCTGCTAAATCCAATAGGATTTAAGTTTTCAATACTTTTGAAGTTTTGGTCAATTTTTTGGTACGAAGTGGTCAAATTCCATTGCCAGTTTTTGCTTTCTTTAGAAAGTTTTTGTTCCAGTTGAAGCTTTCCAGCAAAACCCTTGTTGTCATTGTCGTTTAGTTTGGAAAACAAATTTTGATCGTACTGACTGGCCGCTACATCAAAGTCCAGTTTGGTTTTTCGACCCAATTGATAATCTCCGACCACATTGGCCAACTTCAAGCTTAGAGGTGCTATCAGTTTAACCACTGGCTCGAAATTCCCCTGTGGCACACCATCTGCTGGAGGCACATACGAATAAATATAGGCAATAGCATCTGTAGAAGCGATTTGATAGTTGCCCTGATTGGTTCCAACTTCCGTAAATTTTACGGCAAACAATTGATCGTCGGGATTGTTGGAATATTCAAATACTTCTATGCCATTGACAGTGATTTTTCTATAGAGAATCCTGTTGATGTCATAGTCTGCTGGTTCTTCAGAAGGTGCAAATATCCCGTTTGTTCCATCGCCTGACGTTGCCAAAAATTCTTGTTGAGATTCTGTTAGATTTTGTTGCAGCGGTTGATTTTTCAAATCACTTTCTAGGTAAAATGACGCTTTCAAATCGAGGCTTTCGGTTTGAACGCTACCGCCATTAAATGTAACAAAACGAGTAAAATTTCTGTCGCTGTATTGATATTCTGCTACAATTCTCATGTCTGAGGTAATCGGAAATGTTGCAGTAAAACGTATTTCTCCAGCATTGTAGTCTATGACGTAATCTTTGTCTTCACCTCTTTCCAGAGCAACCCCGTTGACGTAAATGGTTTCACTACCCGATATAATTAAAACGTACAGTTCTCCATTGTCTCCTTTGAGCTTGTAAGGGCCTTGATTCCCTTCGATGCCTCTAAATGGCGATCGCGCAAACTGACCTTTGGCTAGCGCTGCCGAACCATAAACTTGCTGTTCCGATTGGTCACCTTTCCATTTGGCATCGAACGAAATTCCTTGGATCCTTTTCGAAAACCTGACAAATTCTGAGTCTCGGTTAGATATGTCAATATCACCTCCTCTCAACCGCCACTGAGCGCTTTCAAATTCAATAAAAATTTGATCAAAATCATCCAATCGCTTGGAATAACCTCCATCTTGAATAGGGATATTGGCATCTTGAATAGAAGCGCGAAGGGTCACATTTTCATTGAGTTTACCCGAAATCTTTAGGTCCAAATTGCTGTTGAGCACGCCGTTTTGATTGTTACCTATGGTCAACCCTCTCGAGAGAGATCCTGAGCTGGTTAGCCCCTCAAAAAAAATCTGGTCTTCTCCAACCCGCGATTGCTTGAGAGTGTAAAGACGGTCTAAATTTCCACTGTTTTCAACGATGATACTGGAGTCTAAACCTCGATACGAATTCGTAAGAAACGAGGGGAAACGGGTATAATTGACGACCACTGAATCGAATTTGGGAAGTGATAAGAAACTCAATTCGGCTCTAGAATAATTTACGATATAGGTATTTGGAGGAATCAGGTCTCCGTTGGTCGTTTTAAGAATAACAGGGTGCTGTGAGTCAATACTAACCGAGTCAATAGTCAGTGGATTTTGTAAAGCAATCTTAGTGCTGATGCCCCTGCTAGAAATAACTTGAGCATTGCTGCTCCATCCTACTAGAATGAGCAGACAGATGCCAAGGCTGTTGTTGAAAGAATTCATGTTTGATCCCACTTCATATCAAACTAAATATCCGATATTTTATTTTGTCACAACCACTTATTGACGTGTTTTGTAGATGAAATTAAAAGTTATTGATTAGATATTATAATTTATGGAGTTAGGTTGTTGATATTTAAATAGACTTAGTAACTTCGTCAACAACATATGAAAATTATTTCTTATAACGTTAACGGCGTGCGCTCCGCACAAAGCAAAGGCTTAGTCGAATGGCTTAAAAGCACAAATGCCGATGTGGTTTGTCTTCAAGAAATTAAGGCCAATAAGGACCAAATCGATTTGGTGTCTTTTGAGGAGGCTGGATACAATTATCACTATTGGTTCAGTGCCCAAAAGAAGGGGTACAGCGGTGTGGCTATTTTGAGTAAAAAGGAACCAATACACGTGGAATTTGGGACAGGAATAGAGTCAATGGATTTTGAAGGTCGAAACCTGAGAGCAGATTTTCCAGAATGTTCGGTAATGAGCGTTTATGTGCCTTCGGGAACAAATTTGGACAGACTGTCTCATAAATTGGAATATATGGACTTGTTTCATGATTATATTGATCAACTGAAAAAGACCTATCCGAACTTAATTATTTGCGGAGACTACAACATATGTCATGAGGCTATTGACATCCACGATCCGATTAGAAATCAAAACGTTTCAGGGTTTTTACCAGAAGAAAGAGCATGGTTCAGTCGTTTTCTGCAGAGCGGTTTTGTCGACGCATTCAGACATTTTAATGAGGAGCCACATCAATACAGCTGGTGGAGCTATCGCGCAAATTCTCGGGCCAATAATAAGGGGTGGCGATTGGATTATACTTTAGTGTCAAAACCTTTGGAGGCCAAATTGAAAAGGGCTGTAATTCTTCCAGAAGCAGTCCACAGTGACCATTGCCCAGTACTTGTAGAAATATAATATCCAACAGTTCTTATGAAATACACAACGATTCCTCAAACGGAAATCAAAATCAGCAAAATATGCCTCGGAACAATGACGTGGGGCAATCAGAATACTCAAGATGAAGGGTTCGCACAGTTAGATATGGCTGTTGAACAGGGCATCAATTTTATTGATACTGCGGAGCTTTATCCGGTCCCAGCGACTGCAGAAACTCAAGGTCGTACTAGCACAATCATTGGAAATTGGCTCAACGAGCGTAAGAACCGAGATCAATTGGTGTTGGCTACAAAAATTGCTGGACCTGGAGACTATACTTCTCATATCAGCACGTTGGGATATAGCCCAGAGGGGATCAAGACGGCCGTTCACAAGAGTCTTAAAAGGTTGCAAACTGACTATATCGATTTGTATCAGCTTCACTGGCCAGAACGACACACCAATCGATTTGGTATAAGAGATTATCAACACAGACCAGACGATCCGTGGACCGATAATTTTCATGAGGTATTGCTCACTTTGGACGAAATGATCAAGTCGGGCAAAATTCGACACATTGGCATTTCTAATGAATCTTCTTGGGGTACGATGAGATTCTTGGAAGAATCTAAAACACATCGCCTTCCTCGGATGAGAACCATACAGAACTCCTATTCTTTACTTAATAGAACATTTGAGGGAGATCTTGCCGAAATTTCTGTCCGAGAAAAAATTGGGTTGTTGGCCTATTCGCCTTTAGCTTTTGGAGTCCTGAGCGGCAAGTATGTCAACAACACTGCTTCCGAAAATTCGAGATTGAAGTTATTTCCTCGTTTTTCGCGATACAGCAGTGATCAATCGACCGAGGCAACAAAAAAATACCTGGCTATTGCTGAAAAATTCGATATTAGTTTACCGCATATGGCGTTGGCCTTTGTCAATTCTAGACCGTTTGTGACCGCCAATATTATTGGCGCAACCAATTTGGAACAGTTGAAAGAAAACATATCGAGTATCGATGTCAGTTTGACTAATGAAATTCTCCAAGCCATTGGGGAGGTACATGTGGTAATTCCCAATCCGGCACCCTAAACTTCATTCCATAAAAAAACCCCACATCGTGGGGTTTTTTGATTAGCGTAATCTTTTGCCTTTCGGATCGAGATAGTGAAACTCGAGATAGGTGTAAGCGTCTCTCGGTAGAATTTTAACCCAAACTTTGTGTTTGAAATACCACTTCATTCTTATTGAAGGGAAGCCTTGTTTTAAAAAGGCAGCAATAAAAGGATGCACGTGAAGTACGATCTTCTTATTATTCTTCCGAATAAGCGACTCCAATTCTAAAGTCATGGATTGTAACAACAATATTGGCGCTTCTACCTCTTCATTGTTTCCTCCGTTAGGATCCTTCTCTTTGGTTTTGATTTCCATTTCTGGGCGAACGCGTTGTCGCGTCATTTGGATGAGACCAAATTTTGAAGGAGGCAAGATTTTATGCTTTGCCCTGTCGTTTTTCATCTCATCTCTAAAATGATTGAAAAGCTGCTTTCTGTTTTCGGCTTTGCCCAAGTCAATGAAATCGATAACAATGATTCCGCCCATATCGCGCAAGCGCAGTTGTCGGGCAATTTCAGTTGCTGCCAATAAATTGACCTCGAGAGATACCTCTTCAGGGTTTTTCGAGTTATTCGATCCTTTGCCACTGTTGACGTCGATAACGTGCAGAGCTTCTGTATGTTCTATGATAAGCGATGCTCCTTTGTCAGTTGAAACGTGACGTCCAAACGAAGTTTTGATTTCTCGTTCAACACCGTACTTTTCAAAAATAGGAACAGAAGATTGATAAAATTTGACTATCGACTCTTTTTGTGGAGCTATTTCAGCAATGTTGTCTTTGATTTGATAGTATAAACTTTCGTCATCAACGACGATTGAAGTAAATGAGTCGTTAAAAATATCTCTTAGAATAGAAAAAGCTTTGTTGCCATCTTCATGAATTTTTGTTGGGAAACTCGCCTTGGGAATTTTTTTACACAATGCGATCCACTTATTGTAAAGATTGGACAAATCGCGATCTAAATCTGCAACTTTTTTATCTTGTGCAACCGTGCGAATAATTACTCCAAAACCTTTTGGAGCGATGCTTTTTACTAGTCTTTTGAGTCGGTCTTTTTCTTCGTGACCTTCAATTTTCTGAGAAATTGAAATTCTGTCTGAGAAAGGTACCAATACGAGATATCTACCTGCAAGTGATATTTCGGAATTAAGTCGTGGACCTTTAGTTGAAATAGGTTCTTTGATGACTTGTACCAAAATGGATTGGTTGACTTTTATGGCGTCAACTATTTTTCCGTCTTTATCAATGCCTTCTTCTAGCTCGTAATTTTTGAGAGAATAATCTTTTATCTTACCTGAACTTACGCTTTTGACGAATTTTATTAGAGAAGGTACATTAGGACCCAAGTCATGATAGTGTAAAAAACCATCTTTTTCGTAACCAACATTAACAAATGCGGCATTTAGTCCTGGAACACATTTTCTTGCTTTTGCGATAAATATATCGCCAACAGCAAATTGTGTATCCCCTTCATCTCTGTGCAATTCTGTCAATCTACCATCTTCCATGAGGGCAAAATCAACTTGTCCCGAATCAGAACGTATGATTAATTCTTTTGACATATATAGTTAATTTAAATCCATACCCATTGGGGGTACAGATGGATTTATGTATAATTTACAGGATAATTGTCGTAAAATTTAGCGGTTCGTATATAACGAAGTCGCCAAATTTAGATGTCAAAGAACGCTACTAAATAGAAGGGTAAATTGTATTACTTCTTCTTGTGACGGTTCGCACGTCTGCGCTTCTTGCGCTTGTGCGTCGCTACCTTATGTCTTTTACGTTTTTTACCGCTTGGCATAAATACTTTTTTTAAATATTGTTAAACAATTGGGCAGCTTATTTCACCTTAACATGATTCTTAACAGACTGTACAAATACCTTTGCCGGTTTAAAGGCAGGAATGTTGTGTGCAGGGATAGTTAATGTAGTGTTTTTGGAAATGTTGCGACCAGTTTTTTCAGCGCGAGTTTTTACGATAAAACTCCCAAAACCTCTTAAGTAAACGTTGTTACCACTAGCCACGGAGGATTTTACTTCGGTCATAAACGCTTCAACTGTTGCCAACACATCTCCTTTTTCGATGCCCAGTTGATCGGATATTTTCGAAACCAATTCAGCTTTTGTCATAAGTTCAATTTTAATTCTAGATTATTATTTAAAGGGTTGCAAATATAGAGTTTATATTCAATAATTCAAGCGGTTTTAAGAAATTTTAAACGTCTAAAAGCTTACTTTTGAACTCGCTATATGGGGCAAGCAAGGTTATCCGAGGTTCTTTTAAGATGGTTTGATGACAATCAACGGGATCTCCCTTGGCGGTCTTCCAAAGAACCCTATTTGATTTGGCTGTCCGAAGTCATTTTGCAACAAACACAGGTGTCTCAAGGATTGCCCTATTTTCTCAAATTTCAATCCAAATTTCCTACCGTGTTCGATTTGGCTCTTGCCAAAGAACAGGAAGTTCTCAAGGTTTGGGAAGGTTTGGGCTATTATTCTCGTGCTAGGAATCTTCACAAAACAGCTATCGAAGTAGCTACAAATCTCAAGGGAGTATTTCCAACTAATTCCCAAGATTTGCAAAAACTACCTGGAATAGGAATCTATACCGCCAGTGCCATTGCCTCCATTTGTTATGAAGAAAAAGTATCTGTAGTAGATGGTAATGTTTACAGAGTCCTGTCACGCTATTTCGGAGTAGATTTGGCCATTAATGAGACGATTGGGGTCAAATACTTTAAAGCGCTATCTCAAGAAATTTTACCCAATGAACGGATAGGAGATTATAACCAGGCGTTAATGGAATTTGGTGCGTTGATGTGTACACCTAAACTGCCAAATTGTGTGGAGTGCCCTGTTAATTCTAGTTGTTGGGCTAATGCCAACAAGGCTGTTATGGACTTGCCAGTGAAAAGTAAAAAGGTGAAAGTCAGAAATAGATACTTTAATTACCTCATTTTCCTCAATGCATCGTTACAAACTCAAATAATAAAGCGTTCAAATGGTGGAATTTGGCAGCATTTGTACGAATTTCCTTTGATCGAATCGGAGGCTTTACTTTCAATAGAAGCCCTGAAGGAACAGGCCTCTTCTCAACACAACAGCCAAATGAAGGACAATGTGGTGTTAATAAATCAGGCTCCAATTGAACATAAACTAACGCATCAGCATATCTTTGCTAACTTTTGGCTTGTAAAGACAGATCTTTTAGCATCTAATTGTGTGCCTTTAGACGAGGTTGACAATTACCCATTACCTCAGCTCATTGTTAGATTTTTGAAAAATTATGGCAGCCAAATAAGGTAAAATTTCATTTTTTTGTATTTTTAGAGTCAAATGTATAATCTGCCTTTAAGGCAATAAAAACCTCAAGTTATGTCAGGAACTTTAAACAAAGTCATGTTGATTGGACATCTCGGAGATGATGTCAAAATGCACTATTTTGATGATGGTGCCTGTGTTGGTCGTTTTTCATTAGCTACGAATGAGTCTTATACGAATAAACAGACCAACGAAAGAGTTACCAATACGGAGTGGCACAATGTTGTTGTCAGAAATAAGGCGGCAGAAATTTGCGAAAAATACCTCAGTAAGGGAGACAAGGTTTACATCGAAGGCCGTATCAAGTCAAGAAAATGGCAAGACGATAAAGGCGTTGAGCGTTATTCTACTGAAATATTGTGCAACGAATTTACATTCTTGTCCACCAAATCTGATGCCAGTAGTGCTTCAAAAAATGAGATGACTGCTTCGGAACCCCCGATGGATAATTCGGATTTACCCTTTTAGTATTAACTAACTTTAAAGAATTTGGACTCAGACCCGTTAAGTTTATTTGTGCTTCTAGGCGCTGTTGATTTTGCTTTTTTTCAGGGTTTACTCGTATTTGTCATTCTTCTAGCCATGTCTGCACTTGTTTCAGGTTCAGAGGTGGCATGTTTTTCTTTAACCCAGACTCAGTTATCCGAATCGGATTCGGAAAAAATGATTTTGATTCACAAAATGATCCAGCGACCGGAACGGCTGTTGGCAACCGTTTTAGTGGCCAATAACTTTATCAATATTGGCATAGTTCTTTTGTTTTCTAAACTTGGAGATACCTTATTCGCCGACATTCATGATTCTGTTTTAAGATTTGCGATTGAAATTGTTGTTGCGACATTTTTGCTTCTAATTTTTGGAGAAATCCTTCCAAAAGTATATGCCAACAGAAATAACTTGAAATTCGCTTTGTTCATTGCCCGACCGCTGTATGCCCTATTTTATGTTCTCAAACCAATAAGCAAGCCCATGCAGTCGATCACTTCCTTCCTTAAAAGCGGATTTTCTCCCAGAAAATCTAGTTTTGGGGTTGATCATTTGTCCCAAGCCTTAGAATTGACCAACCCCGATGATACTTCCAAGCAAGAGCAAAAAATTCTTAAAGGGATTGTTTCCTTTGGCAATACAGATACCAAACAGGTCATGAGTCAGAGACTGGATATTCACGCTATTGATCTCAACACCCCTTTTAAAACCGTACTAAAGGATATTCTTGAAAACGGGCATTCTAGAGTGCCAGTTTTTGACACTGACATTGATCATATTGTAGGAATTCTTTATGTCAAAGATTTGCTTCCTTACTTGAACGATGAATCATTTGACTGGACCACGCTTCTGAGAGAACCCTATTTTGTTCCGGAAAACAAAAAACTGGACGATCTCATGGCAGAATTTCAGGCGAAAAAAGTACACTTGGCCATGGTTGTTGACGAATATGGGGGTACCTCAGGTTTGGTAACCTTGGAAGATATCATTGAAGAAATCGTTGGAGATATATCGGATGAGTTTGATGACGAAGAGGTGAACTTCGTGAAAATTGATGACAATAATTTTATGTTCGATGGCAAAACAACCTTAAAAGACGTTTACCGCATCGCGCACATTGAAAATGTAGATATTTTTGAGTCTGCAAAGGGTGAGGCCGACACCATTGCTGGATTGGTTCTTGAATTGTCTGGCAACTTTCCAAAAATAGGAGCAGTAATAGGATTTCATCAATGTACTTTTACCATTGAACAATTGGATCAAAAGAGAATCAAAAAAATTAAATTATCAAAAAAAGAAGCCCCTTTATTGTAATTCTTTTGGTGAGTCTTATCTTGACTTATTCTTGTGAGGAGGCCCTAGTGCCCAAGCCTAAAGCGTATTTACGCCTGAGTTATCCCGAAGCACGATATATCCTTTTCGATCATAATTCGTCATTCAGTTTTGAAAAGAACATTTGGTGTGATGTGTATCAGTCAATTCCGAATGTTGTTTTAGAGAAAAAACAAATGAATTTGGTTTACTCTGCTCAAAATGCCATTCTTTATTGCACCTATGCTTCCCTGAAGACTAGCGACTTAAAGTCGCTTTTACTCGATGCTCAAACCAGAACTCAGAAACACACCATAAAAGCAGATGCTATTGAAATGCAGCCTTATCAAGATGAGGTTAACAAAGTATATGGCATGTTATATGATGTCAGTGGAAATGCTGCTTCCCCAGTGCAGTTCTATGTCACTGACAGCATCAATCACTTTTTATCAGGGGCATTGTATTTTTCAAGTCAACCGAATTACGATTCTATACTTCCAGCAATCGACTATCTCAGATCAGATGTTCGAAAGTTACTGGAAACCCTAAGATGGAAAACCATTGAGTAATTAGGCTTTTTTGTCTTTACAACATTCTTTCTTGCAGTCAGCCTCGCAAGCTTTGGCATCGGACTTTGCTTTGTCTTTACAACAAGGCTTAGTGCAGTCTGCTTTGCAAGCCATAGAATCCGACTTAGTTTTGCAGCAAGCCATTTCACAGGCCATTTTTTCAGCTTCGGACTTGTCCTTGCAACAGGCCATAGTGCATGGCGTTTTCTTAGAATTGTCCGAACTGAATGCCGTTACCTCTTTTAGGTCCACAACTTTGTACATGTCTCCGGAGGCAGTTACCACAGCTTCCAAATCTGTCAGCTTTAACAGTTTTTCGTCAAATTTGACTTGAGCTGTTCTGTTGTCAAAATTTACTGAGGCGAAAGCAATCCCTTTGGTTTTTAATAAATTAGTTTCAATGGTCTTAGCACACCCCATGGCACAGGTCATGCCTTCAATGGTGAATTCTGCCATGGCGTAGTTGCCATTTTCGTCCATCATATTGGACACATCGGAAGTTTCTGTTTCAACAGTTTCACCTTCTTTTGAGGCATTTTTGCATTGGAAACTAAGCAGGACGATTAGAGGTAAAAACAAGTATTTTCTCATGTTATAAATTTTATTAAGGTCAAGCAAAATTAATGAAAATTATACATTCCTTTGCATCTATTAAAAAAGGTGTATGAAAATGCCATTGATTTTTGTGACTTACAAGAAGTGGTTTTTTCTTGCCGCTCTTTCGCTGATTTGGGGGAGTTCTTTTATTCTTATTAAAAAGAGTTTAATTGGACTAACTCCAATACAATTGGGGTCTCTCAGATTATTGTTTTCTGGCAGTATGATTTTGCTGGTAGGCTTTCGATTGATAAAAAATATCACCAAAACTCAATGGCCTTGGGTGATAGGTTCTGCAATACTAGGCACTTTTTTTCCTGCGTTTCTATTTGCCATCGCCGAAACGGAAATCGACAGTTCTGTTGCTTCAATATTGAATGGATTGGTCCCTCTCAATACTATTTTGTTTGGACTAGCGCTCTTTAAAATCGGAACAACGAACAGGCAGTTTGTCGGCGTGGTTGTTGGATTTATTGGAACGGCCATTCTCATTGGTTATGGTGCGGAGTTTCATCCTGACCAAAATTATTATTACGCAGGCTTCGTCATACTTTCTACTTTGATGTATGCGATCAACATCAACATCATCAAGAAATATTTGCAAGAAATGACTGCACTTACCTTAGCCGCTGGAAATTTTGCAGTACTGATGATACCCGCTTTGCTTATTCTTACCCTCAATGGATTTTTTCAAAATGGCGTTTATCGATCACCCGAAGTCATAAGCTCATTGGGCTATGTGCTAGTTTTATCTCTTTTTGGCACAGCAATCGCCAAAGTTTTGTTCAATCGTCTTGTGCAAATGTCAACTCCAGTGTTTGCCTCTTCAGTAACCTATTTGATGCCGATAGTTGCAGTTTTTTGGGCGTTACTTGACGGCGAGAAACTGTATTTCGAGCAAGGTTTTGCCGCTGTACTCATATTGTTTGGGGTTTATTTAGCCAATAGAAACAAGTGATTCGAGCCTGATTTAGTAATATATGTTGAAAGGTTTGTTGGTTTTTCAAATTACACTATATTTGCAGGCATTTTAATAATGATAAACCCTTAAACCCAGCGCGATGTACGCAATTGTAGAGATAGCAGGGCAACAATTCAAAGTTGTTAAAGACCAAAAAGTCTTTGTTCACCGTTTGGATTCTGAAGAAGGCAACAAAGTCACTTTTGACAATGTGCTTCTTTTGGATGACAGTGGCAAAGTAACTTTAGGCGCCCCAGTTATAGAAGGTGCTCAAGTGAGTGCTAAAGTCTTGAAACACTTACGCGGTGACAAAGTCATCGTGTTTAAAAAGAAACGACGTAAAGGATACCGTGTTAAAAACGGTCACAGACAGTCTCTTACAGAAATTCAGATTGACAGCATAACTGCGTCTGGCGCTAAGCCATCGGCAGCTAAAACTGAAAAGGCAACTGTAAAGGCTTCAGCAGAAAAGGCTGAAGTAAAAGCACCAACTGCCGATTTAGCAAGCATGTCAGTGGCTGAATTAAAGTCCTTGGCAAAAGAAAGAGGCATCGCTGGAATCTCGGCTATGAAAAAGGCCGAATTAATCGCAGCATTAAGCTAAACCTAAACCATTTAAAAGACAACAACCATGGCACATAAAAAAGGAGTCGGTAGTTCCAAAAACGGTAGAGAATCAGAGTCGAAACGCTTAGGTGTAAAGATTTTTGGAGGTCAAGCTGCTGTTGCAGGTAACATTCTCATTCGCCAACGCGGCACAGCTCATCATCCTGGTGAGAATGTGTACGCAGGAAAAGATCATACACTTCATGCGAGAGTTGACGGAATCGTCAAATTTCAAAAAAAGAAAGACAACAAGTCTTATGTTTCGATTGTGCCTTTTGAGGCATAATTGAACTGCATTCATCTTGAAAGCCCCACTTGTGGGGCTTTTTTTATTTAAAAATGTTGAGGTAAGTCTCATGTTTTTCGTTGGATATTAAAATGTACCTTTGCCGCTTTAATCAGGGGAGGTCTTTTAATTGCATCTGATCGCTCTCAAAAAACCACTCTAAATGTCATTTGACAAACTCGGATTATCTCCTGAGCTTCTAAAAGCAGTTGCTAAACAAGGATACACAATACCAACTCCAATTCAAGAACAAGCCATTCCTTTAGTACTTGCAGGTTCTGACATGCTTGCTTCGGCTCAAACAGGTACTGGAAAGACAGCAAGTTTTACCTTACCCATATTGCACATTTTGAGTAAAATAGAAATTAAAGGTCGTCGTCAACCGAGGGCTTTAATTTTGACGCCCACAAGGGAGTTGGCTGCACAGGTCTCCAATAACTTGAGGTCTTATGCACAGTTTACTAATCTGAGATCAACCGTCATTTACGGTGGGGTCAATCAAAATCCTCAAGTGAAAGCACTTCAGCAAGGTCAAGACATTGTGATTGCTACACCAGGAAGATTGCTTGATCTATACAATCAAAGACACATGTCATTGAAATCAATTTCTATGTTTGTTCTCGATGAGGCCGACAGAATGCTAGACATGGGATTTTTAGGAGACATCCAAAAGATTATTTCATTGATGCCGGCTCAAAGACAAAACCTCATGTTCTCTGCAACTTTCTCAGGAGAGATAAAAAAGTTAACCAAGGATATTTTGAATAATCCTGCCACGGTGGATGTCTCTCCACCTAACTCCACTGTGGAATCGATTTCTCAGATGGGTTATCGGGTAGATAAGTCTAAAAAGAAAGATCTGTTGGTGCATTTGATCAATGATCAAAACTGGAATCAGGCACTGGTCTTTTGTCGTACGAAACACGGTGCTAACAACCTCAGCGAAAAAATTGATAGCCTTGGCATCACCTCGGTAGCCATTCATGGCAATAAAAGTCAAGGAGCTAGAACAAAGGCCTTGGCCGATTTCAAACGGAACAAGGTTAGAATTTTAGTTGCTACTGACATTGCTGCACGTGGCCTTGACATTCCTTTGTTGCCTCATGTGGTTAACTTTGATTTGCCTAATATTCCTGAAGATTATGTTCACAGAATTGGTAGAACAGGAAGAGCTGGAGCTGATGGAGTAGCCATTTCTTTTGTTAGTCCTGACGAAAAAAACTACCTCAGAAGTATTGAGAGATTGATTGATTTTTCCATTCCATTAGAAGAATTGGAAGGCTTCTATACACCTAAGAAACCATCGAAAAAAGTAATCGCTAGAGGTGAAGGCAAATCCGTCCGAAAATCTACTTCATCTGGCTCGAGTTCATCAAGTAGAGGGTATAAAGGAAAAACTACATCAAAAGAAACTGCTGTCGCAAAACCCAAGGATCGCAAACCAAAAAAACGCTGGTACTAGTACCTGTAGTAGTCAGGTTTAAACGGCCCTTCGACACTAACTCCAATATAGGCAGCCTGTTCGGAGCTCAAAGTTTCTAACTCTACGCTCAGTTTTTCGAGATGCAGTTTAGCTACTTTTTCATCCAAATGTTTTGGAAGGGTATAAACCTCGTTGCCGTAGTTGTCTGCATTTTTCCATAATTCTATTTGAGCCAATACTTGATTGGTAAAAGAATTGCTCATTACAAAACTAGGATGCCCTGTGGCACAACCAAGGTTGACCAATCGACCCTCGGCTAGAATCACAATATCCTTTCCGTTGATGGTGTACTGATCGACCTGCGGCTTAATTACTGTTTTTGATTCATGGTGGTTGGCGTTGAGCCAAGCCATATCTATTTCATTGTCAAAATGGCCAATATTGCATACGACTGTTTTGTCTTTCATGGCTTCGAAGTGTCTTTGTAATACAATGCCTTTATTGCCAGTCGCGGTAACAATAATGTCTGCATTGCCAACAACAGAGTCCAGTCTCTTCACTTCATAACCATCCATGGCAGCTTGAAGCGCGCAGATTGGGTCAATTTCTGTCACGGTAACAATACTTCCTGCACCTCTAAATGAAGCTGCAGTTCCTTTGCCAACATCGCCATAGCCGCAAACTACGACTCGTTTTCCTGCCAGCATCAAATCCGTTGCACGGCGTATAGCATCAACTGCACTTTCTTTACACCCGTATTTGTTGTCAAATTTACTTTTGGTAACAGAGTCGTTGACGTTAATGGCCGGCATCAGCAATGAACCGTTAGCCATGCGCTCATACAAACGATGTACACCAGTAGTCGTTTCTTCAGACAAGCCATTGATACCATTGACCAACTCCGGATAATGGTCAAAAACCATATTGGTCAAGTCTCCACCGTCATCTAAAATCAAATTGAGCGGCGCTCTGTTTTCACCAAAAAACAAGGTTTGCTCAATGCACCATTCAAATTCTTCTTCGTTCATGCCTTTCCAGGCATAAACAGGTATTCCTGCGGCAGCAATCGCGGCGGCGGCATGATCTTGGGTTGAGAATATATTACAAGAACTCCAGGTGACCTCGGCACCCAATTCGATCAAAGTTTCAATCAAGACGGCAGTTTGAATGGTCATGTGAAGACATCCTGCGATGCGCGCACCAGCTAGTGGTTGGGACGGACCATATTCTTGACGCAACTGCATTAGGCCAGGCATTTCGGCTTCTGCTAAAGTAATTTCTTTACGACCCCATTCGGCCAGAGACATGTCTTTTACTTTATATGGTACAAAGGATACTGTTTTAGTGCTCATAGGATTATATTTGTCTTTTAAATCGCACAGCAAAAATACGCATTCCTAACAAAACGACCTTGCCATTATTCAAATCCATTAAGGTAAATTCGAAAACTTCTGTACACATTTGGAAGATTACAGAAGATGCAGCACAACTTGCAGGAGGTCTATTTTTGACCCCAGCGAGCAAAGCTCGGGCGGCAGGTATGAAAAGCCTGATCCACCGTTGTGGATTTCTCAGTGTAAGGCATTTGTTGGCACTCGAAAATTATGCTGATGCCGATTTGTTCTATGACCAATGGGGCAAACCTCATTTGGGTGATGGCCGTCATGTTTCAATTTCCCATTCTTTCGACTATGCCGCAATTATCGTCAGTGACATGCCCGTTGGCATTGATATTGAAAAAGTGAGACCTAAAATTGTTAAGATTGCATCAAAATTTATCGGATCAGAATGGGACTATTTGGACCAACAAGGGGAACATTTTATCCGTCATTTGACCGCTATTTGGTGCGCCAAGGAGTCCTTGTATAAGATGTTTGCTACTCCAGGTTTGAGTTTTAAGAATGATCTCCACATACCAGATTTCCATCCTCTTGACATAACATATTTTGGGGAATGCCATTTCGATGCCATTATGCAACAACATGAGCTGGCTCAGTTGTCTCTAGGAGATTACCATTGTTCTTATACCATCGGCTAGTGCTATCCTATAAAGTGTATCTTTGACCGACTTTAAAATAATCCAGCGCAATGACCGAGGTCATCGATTTTTTTATTGAACCCTATTTGGGACGATCAGTCAGCCTAATTCTGCTCGAAGTGGTAGCGTTTGTCTTTGGCATTATCAGCGTGGTCTACGCCAAGCAATCCAATATTTTGGTTTATCCTACAGGCCTAGTTGCAACAATTATTACGGTCTATTTGTTGTTTTTAGCCGAGCTGATGGGCGATATGATGATGAATTTTTACTATTCGGTAATGAGTGTCTACGGCTGGTGGAACTGGTCGAGACGTCAAAACAATCAACTGGCGGTTAGGGTTTCGAGAACCAACACTAAGGAGAAATGGATAGGAATAGGCATGTTTATTGCCACCGTTGTGATCACTTATGGCGTCTACGTGGGTAGCCATGTGACCATTGGCCCATCCAACTATATCGACATTTTTACTTCTGGATTATTTTTTACCGCCATGTGGTACATGGCGACCAAAAAACTAGAGAACTGGACCCTTTGGATTATTGCGGATATCATTACCGTGCCCTTATACCTCTACAGAGGATGGGGCTTTTTGTCATTGCAATATTTAATTTTTACTGTATTGGCCATTCAAGGCTACCGTGCATGGAAGAAACAATTGAACAACAGCCTTCAGACTGCCTGAAGGTGGTCTTATTCGGCCCAGAATCGACCGGGAAAACTACCCTGTCTCAGCAGTTAGCGGCTCATTACCAAACCCAATGGGTTCCTGAATTTGCGCGAGACTATTTGCAGGCGAAATGGGATCGGGAACAAAAGTCCTGCGAGCCAAAGGATCTGATGCCCATTGCAGTAGGGCAGATGGCTCTTGAAAACGAACTGGCGCAACAGGCTCACAAAATCTTGATTTGCGATACCGATTTGCTCGAAACTAAGGTTTACTCCGAAACCTATTACGATGGATTTTGTCCCGAGCCCATTGCCAAAGCAGCCCTGTCTCACCAATACGATTTGTATTTTTTGACCGACATCGACGTGCCTTGGGAAGCCGATGACCTGCGCGATCGGCCGCTGTTGAGACACTCCATGTTCGAAGCCTTTAAAGCTACCCTAGACCGCTACCAAAAGCCTTACATCCTGCTAACAGGCACCAAGGAAGTGCGATTCGAAACAGCGGTTAAAGCAATTGAGGTTTTGATGGGAAAATCCTAAATTGTTGATTAGATTTCCGACTAAAGCTCCTTTGGTCCATCCTAAAAAACCATATCTTTGCCTCGTTCTCGAAAGGGGTGCCTATAGCGGCTGAGATCATACCCATTGAACCTAGAACAGGTAATGCTGTTTAGGAAATTTTGTTTAACCAGATGTTTTAAGACATCACTTTTTTTGGAGTAATTCCCTTTATTATTCTGTTTGATCAAAACATGAAGACACATCAATTGTTGGTAATTGCAGGTCTAGTATGGCCATCGCTATCTTCGGCTCAGCAGCCTCTAGATTCCTTAGTGACTCAAAATTTAGAACCCGTTTTGTTGCGGTCAATCAAAGTGAAACCCAATGCACCTATGACACATTCCAATGTGACTAAGGCTGATTTGGTGACGCGAAATCTAGGTCAAGATTTGCCCTATTTGCTCAATGATCTGCTCTCAGTGGTGATAACTAGCGATGCTGGTGCAGGGATTGGGTACACCGGTTTGAGGATTCGTGGCGTTAGTGCCCAGTCTACAAACATCACGATTAATGGAATTCCGTACAATGATGCCGAATCCCTTGGGACCTATTGGGTCGATTTGCCTGATTTTGCTTCCTCTGTGGAGCAACTGCAATTGCAAAGAGGCGTGGGAGCTTCTACTATGGGCACAGGCGCCTTTGGCGCTAGCATCGCCATTCAAACTGAAAATCAATCCGAGCAAGCCTTCGCAGAAATGTCACATAGTTTGGGTAGTTTTAATACGTTCAAACACACCCTGAAATTTGCCACTGGGGTCATCAATGACCGTTTGTCGTTTTCAGGTCGTGCCTCAAAAATCATCTCAGATGGGTATATCGATCGGGCCAATGCGGATCTAAAGTCCTATTTCATACAAGGTGATTATCAAACCGACCGCATGGCACTCAAAGCCATCGCTTTTGGAGGTCATGAGCGCACCTATCAAGCGTGGTATGGCGTAGACCCGGACACCTATGCCAGTAATCCAAGGTTCAATTACGCGGGAATTTACACCGATGCCAATGGAAATCTACAATTCTACAAAGATCAGGTGGATGACTACCAACAAGACCACCACCAATTGCACTGGCAAGAGCGATGGAATTCCACTTGGTCCACTCAATTGAGCCTCAATTATACCAAAGGACGTGGCTATTATGAGGAATTTAAAGAAGATGATGACCTAGCGAATTATGATCTTCAAAATAGTTTGGTGGCAACCAGCGATGTGGTGCGTCGTCGTTGGTTGGACAACGATTTTTATGTAGCTAGCCTATCTGCAAGTCGATTGACAATGGATTCGGAATGGCACTTTGGTTTGTTTTACAGTTATTATCAGGGCGATCACTTTGGACAAGTGGTTTGGGCGTCAGAAGCGGTCAATGCAGCTCCTGGGCATCAGTATTATTTTGGTCAAGGTTTGAAAAATGAGTGGAGCGGATTCGCCAAATTGACTCAAGACTTTGGAAAAACTTGGCAGGTATTTGCAGATGCACAATGGCGATTCGTGGACTATAACACATCGGGTTTGAATTCAGATCGATTGCCTTTGGAAGTGGCGGTGTCCTATCATTTTTTCAATCCCAAACTGGGTACAACCTATCAACTCAATCCAAACAACAATTTCTACGCCTCAGTATCTCGAGCCAATCGGGAACCAGCACGTTCGGATTTTGAAAATAATCCAAAAGTGAAATCCGAAAGCTTGACCGACTTTGAGCTAGGGTGGCGTTTTGCTCAAAAGCGTTCATCGTTGGAGTTAAATGCCTTCTACATGGCTTATGAAGAACAATTAGTTCTTACTGGGAACATTGACAACAACGGCACGCCAATCAGAGACAACAGTGGAAAGAGCTATCGCGCAGGAATAGAACTGTCGGCCAAGACGCCACTGAGCCAAAAGCTCCAAATGACAACTAATTTGACGTGGAGTTCCAACCAAACACAAGAAACAGTCGTTGCATTCAATGGTGCATTAACCAACTTCGGCCGACGCGATTTGACCTTTTCTCCAGAGTGGGTAGGAAGTAATAGAATTAGCTTTAAAGTCAATCAAAACTTAGAAGTCAATTGGTTTTCAAAACTGGTCAGTGATCAATTCATGAGCGATATCAATGCACCCATTTCCAAGCTGGAGGGCTACTTTCTGAATGATTTTGGGGTCAGTTATGCTCTAACGCCTTCGAGGATTGTGACGCGTGTTCGCTTCGATTTGTTAGTCAATAATATTTTGAATATCAAGTACATATCAAATGGATATTATTACTCCTATGACGATGATTTTTCAAATCCAGGGGTTGTCCAAACCATTGAAGGGGTGGGGTATTATCCTCAAGCTGGAAGGAATGTATTGGCTGGGGTGACTCTGAGATTTTAGTTGGAAATATAAAGTGTGTTGCCCGATCGGGTGACAGGGTAACTTTTAAGTGCGCACCTGAGATCTGGATTCTCCATGGGTTGACCAGTAAACAAGCTGTAGGTGTTGCCGTCATCGCAACCGCAAACACCCAATACACCGTCAATAGCAAGGGTGCCGCAACTGTTGGGCACGTGATTAGGATCAGCGGCGTCCCAAGCCAAATAGCCCGTGCCCACGTTAACCACGATTAGTCCCGAATTGGCCGCACTGGAAACAAATACGGAATTACTTGTAAAGAGCAAATTGTTGTATTGAGGCAAATTCATATTGACCACCTCATTGACGCCAATATCGAGTAGAAAATTGCAACTGGGATCCAAATTGTCTTTTTTGCGACAGGCTTGGGTAAGCAATAACAACAACACTAAGGGTAGGGTGGCGGACTTCATGAAACTAACTTATCGGTCTAAAATTACACTAAAAACCTTAGAATCATATTTTTTTATAACTTTGCCAATGATCTCGTGATAACGGGATTTTTCTATTTAAGCAAGGAAAACCACAGCCACACGGAAAAGCCCCAGCTTAACCGATTCCAGAGATGACATTTTGTGATGTTTTGTAATCGGTAAAATCGTGGGTTCAATGGTCAAACAAATTGATATATGAGTCAAGTATCGTATTATACAGAAGAAGGTTTGAAAAAGCTTCGGGCCGAATTAGCACAACTGAAGGATGTCGAACGTCCTAAAGCCTCCTTGGCTATTGCCGAGGCCAGAGACAAAGGCGATTTGAGTGAAAATGCAGAATACGATGCGGCCAAAGAGGCACAAGGCATGCTAGAGTTGCGTATCGCTAGACTGGAGGAAGCCCTTTCAGGCGCCCGTTTGATTGATGAGTCCCAACTAGATAACTCTAAAGTTTTGGTGCTTTCTCAGGTTAAAATCAAGAACCAAGCCAATGGCATGGAAATGCGCTATACGCTAGTGGCCGAAAGTGAGGCCAATTTGGCTGCAGGTAAAATTTCGGTCAATTCTCCCATTGGAAAAGGCTTGCTCGGCAAGTCGGTAGGAGAAATTGCTCAAGTGCAGGTGCCCAATGGTGTGGTCAATTTTGAAATTCTTGAAATCAACAGACCCTAATGGCATCAGTTTTTTCTAAAATTATTTCTGGCGAAATACCTTGCTATAAAGTAGCCGAAAATGCCCATTGCATTGCTTTTTTAGACATCAACCCCAATACGACTGGTCATACCCTGTGCGTACCGAAAGTGGAAGTCGATAAGTTCTATCAAATGAGTGGCAAGGAATATTTAGAATTGATGAGGTTTGCCAAAATAGTGGCTATGGCTGTTGAAAAGGCCTTGCCGTGCAAACGAGTAGGGCTGACAATTATAGGCCTTGAAGTACCGCATACTCATGTCCATTTGTTGCCTTTGGTCGATATGGTGGCTACAGATTTCTCTAAAAAAATCCCAACCCCTTCAGTAGAGGAATTTCAAACTACGGCGGACAGAATTGCCAGTTTTATACCAGATTCAATTTGATCGAAAAGGTAGTTCCAACGCCCAGTTCCGAGTGCAACACTTTAATATTACCCCCGTGGTAATCTTCAATAATTCTTTTGGCCAAAGACAACCCCAAACCCCAACCTCTTGCCTTGCTGGTATATCCCGCTTCAAAAATCTTTTTGAATTTATTTTTGGCAATTCCAGCGCCTTGATCTTTTACGAGAATTTCAACAGTATTAGCATTCCTTCGCATTTCAATGTGAATCGATCCCTTGCCTTTCATGGCGTCAATACCATTTTTAATTAAATTCTCAATAGTCCAACCGTAAAGCTGTGGGTTGATCATGACCATGAGCTTTTGAGCATCACTTTTAAATTTTAAACTAACTAAGGAGGATTGTCTTTTTTGGTGATAGGCAACGGTCTCTTGAGTGATGCTGACAATATTCATTGGGCTGAGTTTTGGCTTAGCTCCAATTTGACTAAATCGTTCGGTGATGGTGTGCAGTCGATCGATGTCCTGAGTCATCTCTGCCAACGGCAAAGTTTTGTCTTCACGTGCTTTGAGTAACTCGACCCAACCAATCAAAGCCGAAAGAGGCGTTCCAATTTGATGTGCTGTTTCTTTGGCCATACCCGTCCACAGCTTGTTCTGCTGTGCAATTTGTGCGCTGCGATTAAAGAAGAACACAAGAGCCAAAAACAACAAAACAATGAGAAGAAGCGCCAAAGGATAATACTGAAGCTTGGTCAATATGGGCGCGTTGCCGTAGTAAATGGTTTGAATCACCTTTCCGTCGATAACCACTTCAATAGGCTGGTTTTCCTTCTTGAATTTTGGAATGAGCTTCTTGAGTTCTGTTTGGTTTTCAGACCAATCACTAGGGAGGTTGTTGGAGCTCAAGGTGCCATCGACATCAGCCAATATCATTGGCGTTGTTTTATTACTGGTCATGATGGAGAGCACGATATCTAAGTTGCGATTGTCGTTGATGTCCGAAGCCAAAAGCTCTTGATAGGCATTGGCCCAGATGGTCATTTTGGCCCGTTCTTCGGCTTTGAAATTCTTAAAAAACACGTTGGTGTTCCATAAAATTAAAACCACAATACCCAATGATATTGAGGTAATAACCCAGCGCCAAATTCTGTTATAAGCGATCAACATCGTGTCAATTATTGGAACAATATACGGCAAATTACTTGCTTTTAGAATTTCATTTATCGCTGCAGACCATTCTATTTTACTAAATTTGTGAACAGAACTAGGACTAACACTACACGCCAGATGCCTTCTTTTTTGACCAAAGACCTCAGTACAGTTCAATTGCAAGAGCTCTTGCAAAACAGCATTGGACCTCGCCCGATTGCTATGGCCAGTACTATAGACGCTGACGGTCATCCCAATTTATCTCCCTTTAGTTTTTTTAATGTGTTTAGTGCTAATCCGCCAATTTTAGTTTTTTCCCCGGCAAGAAGGGTTAGAGACAATACTACCAAACACAGTTTAGACAATGTCCTCGAATGGCCAGAGGTGGTGATTAATGTGGTGAACTATGATATGATTCATCAAGTTTCTTTGAGCAGCACCGAGTATCCCAAAGGCGTCAATGAATTTATCAAAGCGGGCTTTGATATGGTTGAATCAGACGAAGTGAGACCCTTTCGATTGAAGCAATCTCCTGCTCAATTTGAGTGCAAAGTGGTTGATGTGGTTTCTTTGGGAGAAAATGGGGGTGCTGGAAATTTGGTCATCTGCGAAGTACTCAAAACACATATCTCGGCCCATGTTTTGGATGAAAATGGCCGAATCGATCCCTATAAAATGGATTTGGTGGCTCGCGCTGGAGGGAATTTTTACTCCAGAGCAAAAAATGGATTTTTCGAAATTCCAAAGCCAATTTCGACCATGGGTATTGGCGTCGATGCCCTTCCTAAGGCAGTTATTGAAAGTTCAATTTTTTCGGGAAACGATTTGGGTAAATTGGCCAATATCACTAATTTGCCGTCCACAGAAAAGGTTAAACTCTTTGTAGAAGAACAACGCCAAAAAGGCCTTGATGTGCTCAATATGAGTCAAACACAAAAACAACAACAGGCCAAGTCTTTTCTAGATCATGAGGATGTAGAAAGTGCATGGTATGTGCTATTATCTTAATATAACATATGGAAGTTCAAGGAAAAATTAAACGCATTAGTGAAACTCAAATCCTGGGTAGCGGTGGATTTAGAAAACGTGAAGTGGTAGTCACCACCGAAGAACAATATCCCCAACATCTCGCCATTGAGTTTGTTCAGGACAAAACAGAATTGTTGAACAACTTTCGCGAAGGGCAAAGTGTAAAAGTAAGCATTAACCTCAGAGGCCGCGAGTGGGTTAGTCCTCAAGGAGAAACCAAGTATTTTAACTCCATTCAAGGATGGCGTATCGATGCTGTTGATGCCTCAGCGCAGGCAGGCTCACCAGTTCCACCAGCCGCTGCTTTTCAGCCACTAGAGGAAATGAATGACGAGGAGCAAGACGACTTGCCATTCTAAAATTATGACTATTACCAGGTCAATAACCGCCTTTTATCAACGGTATTTTCCTTCACCATTTACTATTGCTATCATGCTCACTTTAGTGACCATGCTCTTGGCATTTCTTGTTGGAGATAACAAAGGATGGTCTGGCCTAGTTTCTGTTTTTTCTTACTGGGAACAGGGTATTTGGAACAATGATCTGTTGGTGTTCGCTTACCAAATGATGCTCATTTTAGTGTTGGGTCATGTATTGGTCTTGAGTTCGCCCATGCAAAATCTCATTGGTAAGTTGACCCAATACGCCACAACCACTCAGAACGCTGTGGTTTTGGTCAGTGTAACAACCATGCTTGTTGCTTTTTTCAACTGGGGTCTTGGGTTGATTTATGGTGCTATACTTGCTCGTCAGATTGGAGAACACATGCAGCGCGCTGGGAGATCGTTTAATTATCCTTTGATCGGTGCGGCTGGCTATTCTGGATTAATGATTTGGCATGGAGGCATCAGCGGTTCCGCGCCTATCAAAGTGGCGGAGACGGGACATCTTACAAGTTTGATGAATGGTGTTGGGTCACCTGAAAGTATTGCACTTCTGCCCCAAAGCATCAATTTTGATCAAACTATTTTCAGTTCGGGAAATCTCTTAATTTTTCTTGCTGCACTCGTATTTATTCCCTTGACCTTAAATCGCTTGGCCAAGTTTGCGCCATCAACAACGGTATCTTTCAAGGGTTCTAATGAAAATTACGAGGAGTCCTTTCATGGCAGTGGCGAGCGACTCGATCATTCCCGAATCTTATCCATGTCATTTGGTTTCTTGGTGCTGATGGTGTTTTTTATCCAATATTCCAATTCGTTTTCAAGTTTACAAATCACTCCCAATATGCTCAATTTTTTCATGTTTGGGCTAGCCTTAATTCTACATCGCAATTTTGCAGCTTTTGGACAGGCTGTTGGCAAAGCGATAAGCGGAGCTTCGGGCATTCTAATTCAATTTCCACTGTATTTCGGTATTATGGGAATCATGAAGGGGGCGGGTTTGGTTGTTTTACTGTCCAATTTTTTCGTAGGCATTTCTACTGCGGCTACCCTTCCGATTTTTACTTTTTTCAGCGCTGGTTTGGTGAACATTTTTGTTCCAAGTGGTGGGGGACAATGGGCCATTCAGGGGCCCATTATAATTGAATCTGCGCAGCAACTAGGAGTACCTTTGCCCAAAATGGTTTTAGCCTTGGCCTACGGAGACCAGATCACGAACATGTTGCAACCTTTTTGGGCACTGCCATTGTTGGGAATTACGCAGATCAAAGCGAAAGATTTATTGCCTTACACCCTTGTAATGATGCTCGTGGGGGTGGTTATTTTTGGTTTAGGCCTACTTTTAATTTAACCCAAAAGGATTAGGAGAGCTCCCGAAACCTGAAACAAGTTTGTAAATGGTCGTTAACCATGCCTGTGGCTTGCATGTGAGCGTAGATTACAGTTGACCCAACGAATTTAAATCCGCGGGTTTTTAAATCAGAACTAATGGCATCACTAAGAGGCGTATTGGCTGGTAAATCTGAAAGTTTGGAGAATTTATTCTGAATGGGTTGGTGATTCACAAAGGCCCAAATATAGTCGCTGAAACTTCCAAGCTCTTCCCTGATCTTAATAAAGGCTTGAGCATTCCCAACAGCGGCTTTAATTTTTAATTTATTTCTAATAATTCCTACGTTATTTTCCAATTCTAAAATTTTGCTTGGGCCGTATTTGGCCACTTTTTCAAAATTGAATTGATCAAAGGCCATTCTAAAATGCTCTCGTTTTTTTAAAACTGTAATCCAACTGAGTCCAGCCTGAAACGTTTCAAGGGTCAAAAATTCGAAGAGTCGTTGGTCGTCCTTAACGGGGACGCCCCATTCTTCATCGTGGTAGGTCTCATAAATCGGATCACCTTTACACCAGTCGCATCTCGTCATGTCGTTATTTTTTTGGAGATTGAATTTCCTGAATTAAACCATCGAGTTGCCAGGCCTTTTCTATGGTAAAGTCGCCAATCTGAGTTCTACAGAGCGTGCTGAGGTGTGCGCCATTGTCCAGTGCTCGCCCAAAGTCATAAGCCAATGATCTGATGTAGGTGCCTTTGCTGCAAATGACTTCGAACTCAATGTTCGGCATATCAATTTTTGTTATTTCAAATTTCTCAATACGCACCGATCTGTTGCTAATTTCTACTGATTCACCTGCTCTTGCATGCTCGTAAAGTCGCTTGCCCTCTTTTTTTATGGCCGAAAATAGGGGAGGTCTTTGTTGAATCTCACCGATAAATTGGCCAGTCGTTGCGTATATCGATTCATCGGAAATTTGACTGGTATCGTAGATGGCATCAATCTCCGTTTCAAGGTCGTAAGAAGGCGTGGTTGCGCCCAAACTGATGGTTCCAGTATAGGTCTTTTCCTGGCCTTGAATGTCAGAAATACTTTTGGTTTTTTTACCAGTACACAATATGAGTAAACCACTTGCCAATGGGTCCAATGTTCCGGCATGACCAACTTTTAATTTTTTAAGATTAAAAGCATTTCTCAATTCAAATCTAACTTTATTAACCACCTGAAAAGATGTCCAATGCAGTGGCTTGTCGATACAAATCACCATGCCTTCAAGGATTTGATCTTTGGTCATTTTTAAAAAAATAAAGAAAATAATATTGCCGACAGGCCAATCGCTCCACAGTAGTAAGCGAAAAAGGACAACTGACTTTTTTTGACCAATTGAATCATCCAACTACAAGCCAAGATGCCAACCAAAAAGGCAGCAACAAAACCTGCGAAAAGAGTCCATGGATCAATCGAACTTTGAGTCAGGGCTCCATCGTATAGGTCTTTGAGGATTTTGCCAAAAATCAATGGTAATACCATCAAAAACGAAAATCGGGCTACCTTGCTCTTGTCAACTCCGAGAAGTACTCCCGAAGCAATGGTTGCTCCGGATCTCGAAATGCCCGGTAAAATTGCAATTGCCTGGGCGCAACCAATGAGAATAGCATTTTTAGCATTAACAGGTTTTTCTGTTTTTTTGGCGCGATCGGCCAAAAACAGCAGAAGTCCAGTGATGATCAGCATGGCCCCAACAAAGAGTATTTTACCGTCAAAAAGCGCAGATATTTCTGCTTCAAAAAAAAGTCCGACAAAAGCTGCTGGCAAGGTTGAAAGTGCAAGGTTTAAGGCCAAATTTGTCTCAGAAGAAGATTTGAATCGAAAAAGACTCTGAACAATACTCCAAATATCTTTTCTAAAAACAACCACGGTGCTTAATGCCGTGGCGGCATGAAGTACCACTGTAAAAAGCAGGCTGTCGGAGGGTAAGGCGTTATCACCCAAAATGGCTTTTCCCAATTCCAAATGACCACTGGATGAAACAGGGAGAAATTCGGTCAGTCCTTGAACTGCTCCTAAGATAAGGGCATCAATAATTTCCAAAATCAGGAATTTTTATTCTTGTGAGATAAGATGGCGTAAAATTGAATTCCAAACCCAATGATCACCAAAGTAGGGGCTAATCGAATCCTACGCCAATTGAAAATCTCAGGATTGAAAACATTAGGGTCGTCACTGCCTCCTCCTGACATTAGAATAAATCCCAATGCAATAAAGCCAAGCCCTATGAGCATCCACTTAAAGTTGTGCTTCCCAAAGATAAATTCAGATTTGTTATTGTTTGACATCACTATATTATTTGTTACTATTGGTTTAATACAATTGATCACTGCGCAACTTCAAAAACCTTTGCGTTGCAAAAAATGTACTCACCCAACTAATGCCTACACCAAACAAAACGATACCTACCCCGACAAGAAGCAAATGAATGGGTTCTTCGAATAAATTCAATTCTGGCAAATATTTTTCCAAATTATACAAGGCCGTGGCTAATCCAACGACAGCCAAAGTAGAACCCAAAAGGCCCAATTTTAGACTTTGAAAAATAAAGGGTTTTCTAATAAAGCTTTTTGTTGCTCCAACCATTTGCATCGTTTTAATGATGAATCGTTTGGAGTATATAGCCAAACGAATGGAGCTGTTGATTAACAAAACAGCGATTACGGAAAACACTGCACAAACGACCAAAATCCAGAAGCTGATGCGTTTGACATTACTGGTCATCAAGTGGACTAAGTCTTGATCATAACGAACTTCAGAAATAAAAGGTTTTTGAAGTTGTAATTGAGACAAACTGTCCAAAAATTGTTCCGTTACAAAATCCGCTTTGAGGTTGATGTCCACGACATCCTCTAAAGGATTGTAGCCAACATCATCGAGAAAATCTGCTCCGTACTCTTGCTGCATCATACTTGCCGCATCCTCTTTGGAGATGAATTTGACCGATTTAACTTCTGGGCTCAGTTTAAAGGCTTTCTCCAATTGAGCAATATCAGCGTCTTTCGCGGTGTCGTTGAAATACACGCTGAGCACGACTTGTTCCTTGAATCGGTCAGAAATGGCTTTGGTGTTAAGGACGAGCAGGCCTAAAGCTCCCAACAAAAAAAGCACTAGAGATATGCTTACAACAACTGAAAAATACGAGCTGATTAAGCGTCTATTTTGAAATCTCTCGAAGGGGGTTTGCATAGTAAAATAAAAATATAAAGATATAAAAGTTCAGTCAATGCACTAGTACTTTTCAAGTGTGCCAATATATCTTACTTTTGTGGGGCGTTAACTCGAGTTTTATGCGATATGATTTTAAGGCCATCGAGGCCAAATGGCAAGGATATTGGGCCCAGGCTCAAACTTACAAAGCCGAAGGGCCTTCTGATAAACCAAAGTATTATGTTTTGGATATGTTCCCCTATCCTAGTGGAGCAGGACTTCATGTGGGTCATCCGCTAGGCTATATCGCTTCCGACATTTACGCCCGCTATAAGAGACTTTGCGGTTACAATGTGTTGCATCCTCAGGGCTATGACAGCTTTGGATTGCCAGCGGAGCAGTACGCCATCGAAACAGGACAACATCCGGCCACCACGACAGAGCAAAACATTCAGAGGTACAGAGAACAGCTAGATCGCCTAGGGTTTTCTTTTGATTGGTCCTGTGAAGTGAGGACAAGTGATCCCGATTATTTCAGATGGACTCAATGGATATTTTTAAAATTGTATGACGCTTGGTACGATAAAACCTCGGATAAAGCTCGACCTGTTTCCGAACTCCTGGAGATTTTTCTTAAAGAGGGTAATTCTAACCTATTGGCCTCTTGTGATGAAAATACTCCTGTTTTTTCAGCTCAAGAGTGGCAAGCAATGGACAAAGATCAACAGGCCGACATCCTTTTGAAATACAGATTGACCTACCTGGCCGAAACAGAAGTAAACTGGTGTCCATATTTAGGAACTGTTTTGGCCAATGACGAAATTGTCAACGGTTTGTCCGAAAGGGGAGGACACCCAGTCGTTAGAAAGAAAATGACTCAATGGATCATGAGAATCTCGGCTTACGCACCAAGATTGTTGGCGGGATTGGATGATATCGATTGGACCTTTGCTCTCAAGGAATCTCAACGTAATTGGATTGGCAAGTCTGTTGGGGCACTAGTTCATTTCGAAGTCAAGGATTCGGTTCATAAAGTATCCGTATTTACCACCAGACCTGACACTATTTTTGGAGTCAGTTTTGTTACTCTTGCGCCCGAACACGCCCTAGTTTTAGAATTGACAACGGCAGAACAAAGAAATGCGGTTTTAGATTATATCCAAACTACCGCACGAAGAAGCGAGCGCGACCGCATGGCCGATGTGAAAAGCATTAGCGGAGTTTTTACAGGATCCTATGTGTTGCATCCTTTTACCAAAAAACCACTTCCCATTTGGATAGGAGATTATGTCTTGGCGGGCTATGGTACAGGCGCAGTGATGGCGGTACCTTGCGGTGATCAAAGGGATCACGATTTCGCTAAATTTTTCGAATTGCCAATTCCGAATATTTTTAAAGGCATTGATGTTGAACAAGAAGCTTTCGTGGAAAAAGCTGGATTTCAAATTCAAAATTCAGATTTTTTGAACGACTTGGACTATGCTTCGGCCATGAAAGTCGTTATTGAGCACCTAGAATCTGCTGAGGTTGGTCAAGGTCAAACCAATTTTAGACTTCGCGATGCGGTATTTTCTCGGCAGCGTTATTGGGGAGAGCCTTTCCCGATTTACTATGTCAACGGTCGTCCAGAGCCGATCGATCCAAAATATTTACCCATAAAATTACCTCAGGTCGATCAATATTTACCCACCGAGGATGGTGCTCCTCCGCTTGGAAGAGCAACCCAATGGGCCTGGGATACTGCGAAAAAAAGTGTAGTAGATAATTCACACATTGACCATATTACTGTATTTCCTTTAGAACTAAACACTATGCCAGGATGGGCGGGTAGTGCTTGGTATTTTTTCAGATATATGGATGTGCAAAATGATAAAGAATTTGCCAGTCCAGCAGCTATGGCCTATTGGAAACAGGTGGATTTGTACATCGGTGGAAGTGAACACGCCACGGGACATTTGCTCTATTCAAGATTTTGGACCAAATTTTTATATGATCTCGGCATTGTTCCCGTCGACGAACCATTTAAAAAATTGATCAATCAGGGAATGATTCTGGGCACAAGCGCTTTTGTCCATCGTGTCGAAGGGACAGCGAATTTCTTGTCTAAAGATCAAGTAAAAGGCGAAAAAACTCAACTCATCCATGTCGATGTGAACATGGTCGACGCGAGCAATCAACTGAATATAGAACAGTTTAAAAACTGGCGAAAGGATTTTTCTGACGCGACTTTTGTTACCAACGCTCAGGGTCAATTTGTCGTCGAAAGGGAAGTTGAAAAGATGTCCAAGTCCAAATACAATGTGGTTAACCCAGATGAGATATGCGACCAATATGGAGCTGATAGTCTCAGAATGTACGAGATTTTTTTAGGACCCTTGGAACAGGCTAAGCCATGGAACACCGCCGGAATTAGCGGGGTTTATAATTTCTTAAACAAATTGTGGCGTCTTTATATTGACGATGAAAACAACCTCAAAGTCACAGATGCCAAAGCTTCTGCTGCGAGTCTAAAAACACTTCATAAATCGATTAAAAAAGTCAAAGAAGACATAGAAGGATTTTCGTTTAATACTTCAGTCTCCACTTTCATGATTGCTGTCAACGAGTTTTCTGCCCAGTCTTGCAATAGCAAGGAAGTACTAGAGCCACTTTTGATTTTGATATCTCCCTATGCGCCTCATATCTCCGAGGAATTGTGGCACCGGTTGGGTCACAACAGTTCGGTTACTGCCCAATTGTTCCCCAAGTTTGACGAGGGTCTATTGGTAGAACAAACCAAGGTTTATCCAGTTTCATTCAACGGAAAAATGAGATTTACTCTTGAACTGCCTCTGGATTTAGATGCAACTGCTATTGAACAGGCGGTTCTTAAGTACGACAAGACCGTTGCTCAGTTGGCTGGAAGTGTACCAAAAAAGGTGATAATAGTGCCAGGTAAAATTATCAACATAGTTCAATAATTCCATTTATCCGTTTAATTTTGTGATTGAATATTAATCTCTTTTGTTATGTTATATTATTATCTTCTTATTGGTGGCATTGCCTTAGTCAGCTATTTAGTGAGTAATACCCTAAAGTCAAAATTCAAAAAATATTCAGAAGTTCAGTTGCGGAATGGCATGTCTGGGGCTGAAATTGCTGAAAAAATGCTTTCAGATCACGGCATCTACGATGTAAAAGTTATTTGTACCGCTGGTCAATTGACCGATCACTACAATCCAAAAGATAAAACAGTCAATTTAAGTGAGGTAGTATTCAGCGAAAGAAATGCTGCCGCTGCTGCAGTTGCCGCCCACGAATGCGGTCATGCTGTTCAACATGCTAAGGCATACAGTTGGCTGCAATTGAGATCCAATTTGGTGCCTATGGTCAATGTGGCTTCTCAAATGTCTCAGTGGCTGATCATAGGTGGTTTGATTCTAGGTGCCGCCTCTGCTGCAGGACTTGGGTTTTATGTGGCTGTAATTGGATTGTTGCTTATGGCTGTCGCCACAACATTTAGTTTCATCACTTTACCCGTAGAATACGACGCTAGTAATCGCGCTTTGGCATGGCTAGAAAATAAAAATATGGTAACTCGGGAAGAGTATGCCGGCGCCAAAGACGCATTAAAGTGGGCTGCAAGAACCTACCTCGTCGCAGCAATTGGCGCACTAGCAATGTTACTCTATTGGGGATTTCGCATCCTTGGCAGTCGAGATTAAACGGCTACCTGACGCTCGATTTGTTGATCTAGTGAGATGAAAGTCTCTGTACGAGATACACCGCTTATGGTCTGAATTCTCTCGTAAAGCACTTTCATCAGTTCGTCGTTGTCATGGCACATCACCTTTACCAAAATACCCCAGTTTCCTGTTGTATAATGACATTCTAAAACTTCAGGAATTTTAGAAATTTCTTTGATGATGTCGCAGTTGTTGGCGGCTTTTTCAAGAACGAGTCCCACAAATGCAGTGGTTCTGTAGCCTAACATGTCTGTGTTCACTAAGTAACGAGAACCAGTGAGCAACTAATGTTGTTCTAGTTTTTTAAGTCGCTGATGAATCGCAGCACCTGAGACGCCAACCTGACGGCCAATTTCTAGCACTGGTGTTCGGGCATCTTTCATGAGGGCACGCAAAATGGTGCGGTCGATACGGTTTAAGACGAAATTTTCGTTGATAATTTTCATAGGTTAATAAATTTGGGTTTTGATAGATAAAGGTACCAATTATTTTTAATTTTAAACGTTTACAGGTGTAAAGTATTGTAGGATGTATAAGGAACCTCTTTTTCGTTAAACGAAATCATCTGGTCTTCAAGGGCTTTCATCACTGGAATGTATACTTCCGACTTCACAGGAATGGTCACCCCTGGTGATGTGATTTTACCATTCAGAATGGCTAATGCTGCAATGGCAACTGGTAGACCAACCGTTTTTGACATGGCGGTAAAGACGTCATCTTCCCCAATGACGACCATAGTCGATTCAATTTGCTTTTTTTGACCATTCAATTCATAGCCAAACTTGTGACACATGACAATCATGTCTTTATCCTCGGAAGACAGAGTCCAATTGTCCATTAATATTTTTTGAAGCGCTTGGGCCGGCGAGGCATTCTTGAGGTTTATCTTTTTAGTTCGACTGAACAAATCCAGAGACAGATATTTATCCCAAATGATGTCGTCTTGATCAATTTTTAGAGCATGTCTGAATTTCAGTTCGACGGAGTCTGTTGGGTGGTAGGGTAAAAATAGGTTGACAAATTCCCTGTAGGTGAGATCCTCGCTGTGTTCAATTTTGTAGGAATCATCGGTCATGCCGAGCTGAACAAAAACGTGCCAAGCCCTGCTGAACCCTATTTTTCTTATGGTTCCTCTATACATGGTGTTAACGTCACTCAATCCATAGACCTCTCTATAACTTAGTGAGTCTCTGTTGGCGTAGGCTTCAAATTTGCCATAACCCTCAATGTCTAGAAATTCTGTTCTTCTAAACAGATGTTGATACGGGATGTATTTGTAGCTGCCTTCTTGTATGAATTTGGCAGCACCTCCTTGTCCGGCCAAAACAACATTTCTAGGATTCCAAGTGAATTTATAATTCCAAAGGTTGTTGTCCGATTCAGGAGCGATCAAACCTCCAGTGAAGGATTCAAACAACAGCATTTTTCCTCCCACGGCTTTTATTTTGTCAATGGTTTCCATTGCGCTCATATGGTCAATGCCAGGGTCACATCCAATTTCATTCAAAAAGATCAAACCCGCATCGATTACTTCTTGATTCATGGCTTTGAGCTCTGGACTGACATAAGATGCCGTAACCAGGTGTTTTTTAAACAACAAGCATTCTCTAGCGACCTCAATGTGAAGAGCAGCTGGTAGCATCGAAATGACCAAATCGGATTGTTTGACTAAAATTTGTCTCTTTTCGAGATCGGCCACGTTCAAAGGAATGGCCGTAAAATAGTTAGAATAGTCATTAAATCGTTTGAGATGAGACACTTGCAAATCGGCTATTGTCAGATGCAATTCCTGGGATTGAGCTTCCTTTAGTAAAAATCTAATTAAATGAGATGCCGACTTACCAGCGCCAAAAATTAATACATGTCGCATTAAAATAAAATTTGGTTTAATTTTTCTATTAAACGATCAACAATAGCGTTTTCAAAATGTAAATAAACAAAAAAAACTTGGGTCTATATTGTACTTCAAGTTATTTGAATTTTTCTAATTTTACCCCCTAAACCAGACGCCATGGAAAATGCCCATAAAGTTGCGAAAACGATTTTTTTGGAATTGCTTGGTATCGAAAATGCCAAAATAAACTACCAATCTGATCCTGCCGAATTGCATAAAATTACAGTTGCTGAGAAGCTTGGGCAAACATCAAGTTCTGGAGCTTTAGCAATCAATACAGGTGAATTTACAGGAAGATCGCCAAAGGATCGGTTCATTGTAATGGACGAAATCACTAAGGATCGCGTTTGGTGGGGCAAGGTCAATCTCCCCTTTGATCCGGATAAATTCGAGAGTCTGAGACAAAAAATGACCAGCTATCTGTCTGGAAAAACTTTGTATGTAAGAGATTGTTTTGCATGTGCTGAGAAGGAATACCAGAAACCGCTTCGTGTTGTCGCTGAATTACCTTGGAGTTCAATGTTCGTTTACAATATGTTTATCCGTCCAACGGAGGAGGAACTTTTTTCTTTTATCCCTGAATGGACCGTACTGAATGCACCAGGGTTTTTAGCGGATCCCGAAATTGATGGTACTCGACAATCTAATTTTGCCATTTTGAATTTTACCAAAAAAATGATTCTCGTCGGCGGAACTGGCTATACGGGCGAAATTAAAAAGGGCATGTTTTCTGCCTTGAATTTTTTATTGCCAGTATACCACAATACACTTCCAATGCACTGTAGCGCTAATGTTGGCACCGATGGTCAGACTGCAATTTTCTTTGGCTTGTCAGGTACTGGAAAAACTACACTGTCCGCGGTTCCAGAGCGCAAATTGATAGGCGATGACGAGCATGGCTGGACGGCCAAAGACAGCGTTTTCAACATGGAAGGAGGATGTTATGCCAAGGTGATAAACCTCACTGAAGAAAATGAACCTGATATTTTTAGAGCGATTCGTCCTGGAGCACTTCTCGAAAACGTTACGATGGATGCCAAAGGTGAAGTCGATTTTACGGATTCTAGTATAACTCAAAACACAAGAGTCAGTTATCCAATTGATTTTATCAATAACATACAAGTACCCTCTATAGGCTATAACCCTAAACACATTTTTTTCCTGACAGCCGATGCATTTGGAGTTCTCCCCCCAATTTCAAGACTCAATCCTAATCAGGCTGCCTATCATTTTATTTCTGGGTATACGGCGAAGGTTGCTGGTACTGAGTTGGGAGTCGATGAACCTGTTCCTAATTTTTCTGCATGTTTTGGAGCGCCATTCATGCCTTTGCACCCGACTAAGTATGCTGAGATGTTAAGTCAAAAAATGCATGATTCTAAGGTTAGTGTCTGGCTGATCAATACAGGATGGACAGGCGGGCCATATGGCACTGGTTCTCGAATGAAACTAAAATATACAAGAGCCATGATAAATGCGGCCTTGGAGCATCAATTAGACCATGAAGCCTATCAGACGCATCCGATTTTTAATTTGGAAATGCCTCTCAACTGTCCAGGCGTTCCTTCCGAAATTTTAAACCCAAAAAATACTTGGGACGATTCGGAAGCCTATGATGCAAAAGCCCATTATTTGGCGAAAATTTTTAAAGAAAATTTCCAACAATTTGAATCCTTTGCTAGTCAAGAAATTCTATCTGGAGGGCCCAGATAAATCAGAGCTTACTTCTTATTAACCTCGGCGATATATTTCTCCAGTGCCATGGTCATCGACGGATTTTCGGCTGAGGGGGCGATGATTTGCGCAACAAGACCTCTATCTTGAACTGCTCTAAGGGTGCTGTTGCCAAAAACGGCAATTAAGGTGTTATTTTGTTCGAAGTCAGGAAAATTGTGAAACAAGGAGTCTATTCCAGAAGGGCTGAAAAACACCAGAACATCATAGTAAACATCGCTAAGATCGGATAAGTCACTGATGACTGTTTTGTAAAATATCGCTGGTCTATATTGAATATTGAGCTTGTCTAATACCTCTGTAATTTCAGGCGCAACCTTGTCTGTTGTTGGGAAAAGAAACCTTTCTTCCTTATGCTTTTTCACCATTGGAGCCAATTCAGCCACTGTTCTTTTGCCGACGTAAATGCGCCGTTTGCGGTAAACCACATATTTCTGAAGATAAAAGGCAATGGCTTCTGATAAGCAAAAGTATTTCATGTCATCGGGCACCTTGAATCGCATTTCTTCTGCAATTCTAAAATAGTGATCCACGGCGTTTCGGCTGGTAAGAATCACAGCAGAAAAGTCTTTCAAGTCAATTTTCTCCTTTCTAATGTCTTTGGCATCGACGCCTTCCACATGTATAAATGGTCTGAAATCAATTTTAACTTTTAGTTTGTCTATCAAATTGAAATAAGGTGAATTCTCGGCTTTGGGCTGTGGTTGAGAAACCAACATGGTTTTCACTTTCATAGGGAGTAAATTGATTACAAGACGTTATTGACAAATTTCCAAAGGACCGCCAATGGAGCTATTTCAAAGGCGCAAATGTACAAAATAAATAAGAGCCATTGTCTTCTTATCAAAAATCTGAAGCGAAAAAAAGTTGTGACAAAGCCAAGAAACAGAATGATGACCCCTAAGAATAGCGTAAAATAGACCATCCATATCCTTGGCCCGAAACTGTAAACAGTAAGCATATTTATCAACAACAACCACAATCCAAAAAAATGTAAGGAATTCATTTTTTGAAAAACAAATGCACTCATTTGATGCTCTATCTTTAACCAACGACCAGTTCCAAGCTCCAGAAGACGCTTTAGTGGAAAATAAACCAATAAGATTAAAATATAAAAATAGATGACGGCCAAAGGAATTTCAGAAACAGTGCCTTGTTCTTTTTGATATAGACTCAAAAAAGTAGATCCAGCCAAGATGAACTGAAAAAAAAGCAATAAATCGAATTTTTGAATCACAAACAGACCTGACCGCTTGTGAATTTGGTTGTAGGTACCATAGCCTGTCAATCGCAGAAAGTCGCTGAATCTTTTGGGTTGAATAAGCTTACAAAGCATCAGCAAGAAGGCCGAGATTAAGAATAATAAATTGTACTGGTCTAATGTTGTCACGGCTTTAAATTATCGTCAAAAGTAGAAAGAAAAACCAACATGACAGGACTCCATCAAAAACTGTATTTTTGTAGAAATTCAACATCAGGATGCAAGAAATCCAATTCAATGATTCTTTAATCATCATTCCTACTTTTAACGAAGTCGATAATATTGGTCGACTGTTGAGAGAAGTTATGAATGTAGAGTTTCCCCTTGACGTTTTAGTAGTTGATGATGCTTCATCGGATGGAACAGTCCAAGCAGTCAGAGCTTTAATTGTTGAGTTTGAAGATCGGATTACTTTGATACAACGACCTGAAAAATTAGGTTTAGGCACTGCCTATATTGCTGGATTTAAGTGGGCTCTTTCAAGACATTATTCATACATCTTCGAAATGGATGCCGATTTTTCTCATCGACCCGAAGAACTAGTGAAGCTGTATAATGCTTGTCATGTAGACGAATTTGATGTGGCTATAGGGTCTCGTTACAAAAAGGGAATTAGGGTGGTCAATTGGCCATTTGGGAGAATAATTTTGTCCTTAGGAGCCTCTTGGTACGTGCGGTTGATTACGGGAATGCCAGTCAGCGATCCTACTGCAGGGTTTATTTGTTACCGAAGAAGAGTTCTCTCTTACATAAAACTGGATGAAATCAAATTTATCGGCTACGCATTCCAAATTGAAATGAAATTTAGAGCCTATCAAATTGGTTTTCGAATGGTGGAGGTGCCCATTGTCTTTTTTGACAGAGAACGAGGCGTTTCAAAACTGAGTAAAGGTATAATTAAAGAGGCTATCTTTGGCGTAATCAAAATGAAGTTCAATAGCTTATTTGGAAAATTTAATGAAAACTAATAGTCATTTATTGATTAAAAATGGTCAGATTGTCAACGAGGGAAAGTCCTTTTGTGCTGACATTCTCATTGTCAATGACCGCATTCATCAAATTGCCTCAAATATATCGCCAAAACAAGATACCAAAATCATTGATGCCACAGGACTTGTTGTACTCCCTGGCATTATAGACGATCAAGTCCATTTCAGAGAACCAGGGTTGACACACAAGGCGACCATCGAAACAGAGTCGAAGGCCGCTGTTGCTGGAGGGATAACTACCTTTATCGAAATGCCCAATACCAATCCTCAGACTACAACCATTGAAAAGTTAGAGCAGAAGTTCGACGTGGCTACTGCCACTTCATGGGCCAATTACTCTTTCATGTTCGGAGGAACCAATGATAATTTGGATGAGGTAATGAGGCTCGACCCAAAAAAAGTGGCTGGTTTGAAATTGTTTCTAGGTTCATCGACTGGAAATATGCTTGTAGATGATTTGGAAGTTCTCGAAAAGATTTTTTCGAACACTGATTTAGTCATATCAGCACATTGTGAAGATGAAACCACCATCAAAGACAATTTAGACGCACATCTTAAGACCTATGGAGAGGACATTCCTATGCGTTGTCACCCGGAAATTAGGTCTGCGGAAGCTTGTTATATATCCTCGTCTCGTGCCATAGCTCTCGCCAAAAAAACGGGAGCCCGATTGCACGTATTTCACTTGTCTACTGCCAAGGAAATGGCTTTGTTTAGAAACGACATTCCCTTAGAGCAAAAGAAAATTACAGCGGAAGTTTGTATTCATCATCTTTGGTTTTCGGATGAAGATTATCAAGATAAGGGGAGTTCGATCAAATGGAATCCAGCGGTCAAGTCGGCTAAAGATCGTGAAGCCCTTTGGGAAGCTTTGCTCGATGATCGAATTGATGTCATCGCTACAGACCACGCACCTCATACTTGGGAAGAAAAAAACCAGACTTACACTAAGGCGCCCTCGGGAGGTCCAATGGTTCAACACGCTCTCCCACTGATGCTCGAATGCGTAAGAATGGGAAAAATTGACTTACCAAAAGTTGTACAGAAAATGTGTCACAATCCAGCCATCCTTTTCGACATTAAGGATCGAGGTTTTGTGAGAGAAGGTTATTTTGCCGACTTGGTATTGGTTAATTCCCATGATCCCATTCAAGTAAAGAAAGAGCAGTTGCTCTACAAATGTGGGTGGTCTCCAGTCGAAGGTTTGACATTGCATTCTCAAGTCAAGTACACCATTCTGAACGGACAATTGGTTTACACTAACGGACAGGTCAATGACCTACGAGCTGGCCAGAGACTAACTTTCAACAGATAGGTATGACGAATCGATTTTTTATTTTGACTCTAGTGATCTTGCTCGTGACAGCATGTGAAATGGGCAGCGTTGATGGACCTAAAAAACCAAAAAAATTGTTATCAGAAGAAAAGATGATTGAGGTGTTGTATGACATGTCGGTGTTGAATTCTGCCAAAAACATAAATAAAATGGTTTTGGAAAAAAAGGGTATCGCTCCTGTGGATTTTGTGTACCATAAATATGGTATTGACAGCGCTCAATTTGCAGAAAGCAGTGCTTATTATACTTACAAAAGCGAGGTCATTCAAAGAATTTATGACAGCGTATTGGGAAGACTTGAGAAAGACAAGGCCTTCTTTGAGGCAATTTATGCTAAGGAACAGGCCAAGGAGGATTCTCTGAACAAATTGACTTTCAAATACCGGGATTCTATCAAAAACCTTAAGGAACGGGCCTTAAATACCATGCCGTTTAAGATTCCTTCTGGAGAAATGCGCAGCAAGAAGAGATTGAGTCCGAAAGAGATTGATACTTTAGGCCTAGAGTATTAGTTATTTTACTCCCATCATACAGGGTTCTGTTGGCCATAGAACGGATACTGGCTCTGGTTATTCTCCTTTGTTTCCCTGTCATTTTACTTCTTAAAGCGTCTGACCACAATGCTATGGTCAGCATGGATTTGCTCGCCACCCTTTTTGGTGCTTTTGTTGAAAGCCCTTGGGCAATTTGCTGCAAAACATTCTTCCACTCCCAATTTTCACTCACGAGTATAAACCGTTCATTAGAGACTTCACTGTTCATTAAATCAGTCATGGCAGTAACCACATCGTCTACATGTACAAATCCAGTCCGACCAGTTGGATAATATTTCAATCCTCTTTGAACCATGGTAAAAATGGCACCGCTTCCAGAACGCCAAAAACCAGGTCCAAAGATAACACCTGGGTTGACTATCACCGCCTTGAGACCTTCTTGAGTTCCTCTCCAAACTTCCATTTCTCCACCATACTTGGTCAATGAATAGGCTGATGGCTGTTTGTCGGCTTGCCAATCCTGTTCTTCATTAATAGGTTCCTCCGCATTGTTCGTAGATCCTAGAGCCGCTATAGAACTGACATAACATAATTTTTCGATCTTAAACTGAAGACATAAGTTGACCACATTGGCTGTTCCAGCAATGTTGACTTGCCTCATTTTAAAATAATCGTAAGGCTGAAAAGATATCAATGCGGCGCAATGATAAACTTTAGTGACTCCACTAAAGGCGGTTTCTAAACTTGGAACGTCCAAAATATCGCCTTCAACCCATTCTATCTTTTGAAACAAAGCCTCAGCATCTCGGCTGTAATATGAAAATATGCGCTTGACTTTGTCTAAACGCTTAGGATTGCGAAAAATGGCCCTGACTTTTTTTCCTTGCGTTGTCAATTGGAAGAGTAGATGACTACCCAACAGTCCTGTACCTCCTGTAACTAATATCATAGGACGAATTTAGGGCTTTTTCTTTTCTCATAAATTGAATGCTATATCTTTGTGAAAATTTGCAATCAAATGGCTCAGAATTTAGTCGAAGAATTAAGATGGCGTGGTTTGCTTCACGATATGACCCCTGGGACCGAAGAAAAACTTCAGAAAGAAATGACTACGGCCTACATTGGCTTTGACCCAACTGCGGATGCGTTGCATGTAGGTAGCTTGGTTCCTGTGCTGTTGTTGGTTCATTTGTTTCGAGCTGGCCATAAGCCAGTGGCCCTTTTGGGTGGTGCAACTGGTATGATTGGAGATCCCTCTGGAAAAAGCGACGAACGCAATTTGCTTGACGAGGCTACTCTACAGCACAATGTCAATGGCATCAAAACCATTTTGGAAAAATATTTAGATTTCAACAGTTCCGCATCCAATGCACCTTTGTTGGTGAATAACTACGACTGGATGAAATCGTTCACTTTTATTGAGTTTGCAAGAGAAGTTGGAAAGCGCATCACCGTCAATTATATGATGTCGAAGGATTCTGTAAAAAAACGACTTCAAGGTGATTCTGGAGCGGGTATGTCATTTACCGAATTCACTTACCAGTTGATACAAGGCTACGACTTTTACCATTTGCACAAGCATTACGGTTGTGAGCTGCAGATGGGTGGCAGCGACCAATGGGGCAATATTACTACGGGCATGGAACTGGTCCGACGAATGAATCCAGATCAGGACACTAACGCTTTTGCCTTGACTTGCCCTTTAATCACCAAGTCGGATGGTTCTAAATTTGGCAAATCGGAGTCGGGAAATGTTTGGTTGACTCCAGAACGAACCTCAGTATTTAAATTCTACCAATTTTGGCTCAATGTGTCTGACGAGGATGCCGAGAAATACATTAAAATTTTCACCTTTTTGGATAAAATGACCGTCGATCAACTCATAGGTGCTCATCAAGAAGCACCTCATTTGAGAGGATTGCAAAAACGTTTGGCTTTAGAGGTGACCAGTTTTGTCCACGGAGAAGACAGCACCAGGCAAGCCGAACAAGCATCAGACATTCTCTTCAGTAAAAATTTTAAAACGGACATCCAAGGACTAGACGAATCTACATTTAACGAAGTGTTTGAGGGTGTGCCGAAGGTTAATTTGCCGAAGTCAGAACTCACCAATGGTATGGATATGATTGGCGCCTTGTCTGCCAAAACGCAATTTCTTCCTTCTAACGGTGAAGCGCGACGTGCCTTACAAGAGCAATCTATTTCAGTCAACAAAGAAAAGGTTGGGCTCGATTATACGCTCTCCTCTTCAGACTTAATTCACAACGCTTACGTGGTGATCAACAAAGGCAAAAGGCAGACTTTTATTATTAAGTTCGTTTAAAATTTAAGTCAACAGTACAGTAAAAGTTCCAAAGAATAAGACGTGCAGTAGCAGTAGGTGATTGGCGAAGGCTTGAGGGCGATCGACAACCAAGCTGTGATACAGCAATTGTAAAGGTATTGCTGCGATGAGCCAGCCGAGATAATTGGACAAGGGAGCTGTACCTGATTCAAAAGTCCAATAGTCGAACAAGGGAGCTACGGGCTCTATACAGAGGTCAATCAACACCATTAAAACACTGCCTAAAAGTGCGGCTAGTATCATGCGCTTTGGGAAAATTAGGGCAGACACTGCACCAGTCATAAAGGTCAAACTGACCCAATTGGCGCCAATCAATATTGGAACTCCCACAAATTTCGAACCCAGATTGTCGCCATACTCATAAGATCCAAATATCAATCCTGTTTGAACGCCCACTATTTCTACGATCAAACCAAACACATAAACTAAGACAACAGTGGTGATGACTCTTTTGTTAAAATCGTTGAGATTGATCAACATCAAAACAAAGCACAATAGCAAATTCAGAGGTGTGAGTTGCAAAAATAACTCTCGATTGCCGAATAGAATGCCAAGAATGCCAGAGCAAAATACCAGCCAAATGACTCCAGTCGAAATCCACATGACCTTGTTTACGGGAAGAAATAGCTTTTTAATCATTTTGTATCAAATCAGTTACAATTTTTGCTGACAACAGGCATAAAGGAATGCCACCCCCTGGGTGAACGCTACCCCCACAAAAAAATAGATTCTTGATATGACGGGAAAAATTGGCATGCCTCAAAAAGGCCGACATTGCGCCGTTACTCGATGAGCCATAGAGTGCGCCTTGATGCGAGCCTGTTCGCTCGGCAATCATTGGTGGTGTTATGATATATTCCTCTTCAATGAGCGAGCCGAGGTCTTTCTTCAGAGTGAATTGCAGATGTTGTAAAACCGCTTCGCGCAATTGATTAACCATGCTTTCCCAGTCCTGCCCAGAGTCACAAGGTGTGTTGATCATGACAAACCAATTTTCACATCCTTTTGGTGCATCACCAGCCACATCCCTAGAAGTGATGTTGACGTAAATGGTCGGATCTAGTGGGACTGTTTGGTTCTTAAAAATAGCTTCAAATTCTGCTTTATAGTCCTCCGAGAAAAAGATGTTGTGCAATTCAAGATTTGGAAAAGTGGATTTGACGCCCCAGTAAAAAATGATGGCAGAACTCGATCTGTCTTCTTTCAAAATGCGTTCAGGGGCCTTTTGACGGGGAAGCAAGTGGCGATAGGTGGGAACTACATCCATGTTGGAAACCACCAAATCGGCATCTACGGTTTCAGTCCCAGTCTGAATACCAATGGCTTTGTTTTGTCTAACTAAAATTTCATCTACCTTTTTGTTGAGGTGTATGGAGACACCGCATCTTTTGGCCAGTTCTGCAATGGATTCACTAATGGATACCATGCCTTTTTTGGGCACAAAAGTGCCATAGTGCTGTTCCAAGTGTTGAACCAGAGTCATAATACCTGGAGTTTGGAATGGGTTAGACCCATTGTAAGTGGCAAATCGGTCATAGAGTTGCACCAAATGAGATTCCTCAAGCTGTTTTTGATTGACCTGATGCAAGCTCTGTCCAATTTCGAATAGGGATAAATGCTTGATGCATTCCCAAGTTTCTTTGCGCAATAGGCCCCGCCATTTGTGGAGTGATTGCTCCAGAAAAAGGGGAGCAGTCAGTTCGTACTTCAGTTGAGCGCGATCGAGATAAGTCTTCAGTCTCGCTGCAGGAACTCCAAGTTGATCCTCCACTTCTTTCAGGTAGGCTGATTGGTCGGCATAGGCATTTAAAATAGTCCCGTCTTTCCAAAAGTATTTGCACCCAATATTCTTCTTGGTGTATTGAAAATGGTCTTCCGCTTGTTCCCCAGCCAGCTCAAATAGTTCAGTAATAAAATGAGGCATAGTAAAGAGCGAAGGCCCCGCATCAAAACGGTAATTACCTATTTTGAAGGATGAAAGTTTACCTCCTACGAAACCATTGGTTTCATAAATGGAGACCTGATGTCCAGCAACGGCCAATCGCACCGACGCGGCCATTCCTGCAATGCCTGATCCAATTATAACTACTTTCATCAATTTTTATCATTGCAAAAGTCAGTTATATTTATTTGAAATTATACCGTAATGACTAATTTTTAGCAAGATGTTTTAAACAATTGCTATTAAAAATCAAATTACCATTAGATTACATCCTCTGACGTCAGAGTCGTCAAAACGGCCTAACACTTCAAAGCTTTGATCAGAATGCAATCGGCCTAGATCTTGAGTGGCTAGAAAGGAGCAGGAATGCAGATTGGCCAAATCGATAATGTTAAGACCGCCAGTAGCGCCAAGTTTTGCGATTTGGAAAGGGTCTTCTTGCTCTCTAACTAAGGCTTTCATCCATGGAGGGCAATGGAACGAGCCGTTACCTTTGGAATAGGCCTGACTCAATAACTCTGTCATGCCGTATTCACTGTGGATTTGATCAAGGTTAAAAGCGTTAGCCAAAATGCCATGAACCTCGCTTCTTATTAATTCTTTCCGCCTGCCCTTCATGCCTCCAGTTTCCATCAGAATAGTGTGCTTAAGGGGTTGTGGAAATTGTTCGGCCAAATCGAGTAGAGCAAAGGTCACACCGATTAGAATAGTAGGTTGTTGAGCTGCTTCAAGTTGAGCGATTACCTCAGTCAATGCATTGAGATTGTTCAAGTAAAATCCGTTGGCTTGATGCGGCGATAGGGTCATCCAATCTTCCACCATGGAGACCAGAGACGCATCGTTTCTTTCGGAGTAGGAGGGCAACAAGGCTAAAACAGCGTAGTTACTAATAGGGCCATAGAACGTTTCAAAACCTTTACGACCGCTCTTTTGATATAATTGCAGGTCCGCAACATGATGTTGGCTGCGAATAATGCCTGTTGTTCCGCTACTTCTGAAGGTTTTTTGGATTTGAGGATTCCCTGAAATTACTTTTTTAGTTTTGAAAAATTCAATAGGCAAAAAGGGAATGCTTTCGATGGAATGGATGTCTGAGGGGTGCTTACAAAGCAAGTCGCAATAAGAGCGGTATATGGGGTTATTTTCGAACTGATATTGGAAAATCTCCCAAGTTGCGCGTTCAAATTCGGCAGTCGAAGCAATCGAAAAAATGTCCTGTTGAGTTATCACCAATGCCTTAAAAAACAAAAGTACGAAAAACCAAGCCCCAGATAGAATAAACGGCAAAGTACTTCATACCTTATAACGGAGACTATCAAGTGACATAATTGATAACTTTCTGGTAATATAGCATTTAGCAATAGCCCGATAATATTTCTTAAATTTACCTCCACTAATTAAGAGATTGCACAATGAATCCGAGTGATGTTAAGATTTTACTGGTTGATGATGATCCAGACATTTTAGAAATTTTAACTTATAACCTCACAAAAGAGGGCTATCAGGTGGTTACGGCCGAAAATGGTGTTAAAGCGGTTAAAAAAGCCAAAAAGGAAAAGCCTGACCTCATTATCTTGGATGTGATGATGCCAGAAATGGACGGCATACAGGCCTGCGAACAAATTAGATCAATTCCCGAGTTGGACCATGTTTTAATTACTTTTCTCACTGCAAGAGGAGAAGATTATTCTCAATTGGCTGGATTCGAAGCAGGAGCAGACGATTACATTACTAAACCCATCAAGCCAAAACTTTTAATTGGAAAAGTGGCTTCTTTGTTGCGTCGCTTGGGATCTAAGGAGGCAGATTTGAGAGTTGTTATTGATTCATTGACTTTAGACCGTGATGCCTACACGGTCATTCAAGACGGTTTTGAACATGCCCTGCCGCGTAAAGAATTTGAACTGCTGTCTTTATTGATATCAAAACCAGGGAAGGTTTTTAAACGAGATGAGATTTTAGATAAGGTTTGGGGTAATGACGTTGTAGTTGGCGGAAGAACAATAGACGTTCATATCCGAAAGTTGAGAGAAAAAATTGGAGACAATCGAGTTGAAACGGTCAAGGGCGTTGGGTATAAGTTTTCGGAATAGATAGTCCTCGCAGATATGAAAAAATCTTACAAATTCGCCGTTGGAACAGCTGCTCTGTACAGTTTTATTCAGTCCGTTTGCATCTTTTTAGCAATGATTTTTTTTGAAAATCTCCAGTGGCTTTGGCTCTTGGCAACCGCTGCCGTTTCCTTTCTTTTGGTTTTTGGCTTGGTCCAATACCGGATAGAATATTTTATTTACAAGAAAGTAAAACAAATTTATGATGATCTTACCCTTCTTGAATCCACGTCTTTGGTAAAAGACCAGATCACTACTGACATGACTTCTTTGACTCAAGAAATTGACAAGTATGCTCGAAATAAAAAGTTAGAAATAGAGACTTTAAAAATCAGAGAGACTTATCGAAAGGAATTTGTTGGCAACGTGTCGCATGAATTGAAAACCCCTCTTTTTACGGTTCAGGGGTATATTTCCACCTTGATCGATGGTGCGAAAAACGACCCTGAGTTGTTGTCAAAGTATTTAAAAGGGGCCGAAAAGGGCGTCGAAAGATTGACCTTTATTGTCAAAGATTTGGACATGATAACCCAATTGGAGGCAGGAATTATGACCTTGGACAAGACTGAATTTGATATTTTGGAGGTAGTTAAAAATGTATTTGAACTTTGTGAGATGAAGGCAAATCGAAAAAACATCAGTCTCATTTTTGTTCAAAATTACAAGGATCCTATAAGGGTCATAGGTGACCAACAGCGTTTACAACAAGTAGTTTCCAATTTGATTGTTAATTCCATTAAATACGGCAGTCAAAACGGAACAACTGAGGTTGCCGTTGAGAATTTGACCAAGAACAAAGTAATTGTTCGAATAACGGACAACGGAGAAGGAATTGACAAATTTCATATTCCCAGAATTTTTGAACGTTTTTATAGAGTGAATAAAAATGGGTCTAGAAAAGAAGGCGGTTCAGGCCTTGGATTGGCTATTGTCAAACACATTTTGGAAGCACACGACGAAAAATTATTTGTCGAGAGTGCAGTAGATACCGGTAGCGAGTTCTCTTTTACGCTGACCAAAGCTTCAGCACCACCACAATAATGTTTTGACTCAAAAGTTTATCTTTACCAAAAGATTTTAACTTGGGCAGTAAGAACAAACTCCGACGATTTAAGGAAAATGAAACCTTTGAGAATGTCTTCCAGCCTTCTCGTGAGGAGTTGATCTCTAATAGTTTTCAATATAAGGGTCGTTGGCGTGAACTGGTATTTAAAAATGACAGACCTATCATCTTGGAATTGGGCTGTGGCAAAGGAGAATATACCTTAGCCTTGGGTAAACTGAGACCGGAAATCAACCATATAGGTATTGACATTAAGGGAGCGAGGTTTTGGAGAGGCGCAAAAACAGCCTTAGAAACTGGTTTAGACAATGTGGCTTTTTTAAGAATGCAAATCGAGCTCATTGCTTTTGCTTTTGATCAGGAAGAAATCGATGAAATTTGGATAACATTTCCCGATCCACAAATCAAATACAAGCGGACCAAACACCGTATGACCAATCCCGAATTTCTCAATCTTTATCAAAATATTTTAAAACCCGAGGGAATTGTTCATTTGAAAACTGACAGTGAGTTCATGCACGGTTATACTCTCGGTTTGCTGCAAGGTCTGGGGCATGAAATTCTGTACAGCAACCACAATGTTTATAAATCTGATCATACCCCAGAACTGGTGCGTACGGTTCAAACCTTCTATGAGTCGCAATATTTGGCTAAAAATAAGCCCATAACTTATCTCCAATTCAAATTTAAAGGCTAGTGGAGGCTACTTTTCTATTTTTATTGGGATTTTCAGTCGCTGCAGTTGGAGTAATTCCTCCTGGATTGCTCAACATATCGGCCGCAAAAATTAGCGTTACGGTTGGTTATCAGCGATCGGTGAGTTTCTCTATTGGTGTGTGTTTGGTAGTATTAGTGCAAACTTTGGTCGCTTTGCTTTTTTCGCGCTATATTTCTGAACATCCCGAGGTTGTGTCTGTTCTCAAACTAGTCGCCGTGGTAATTTTTCTGTTAGTAGGCATCTATTATGGTTTTATTGCTCGGCCTAAGTCGACGGAGTTGAGCACAGTGGATATGAGCAGTAAGAAAAGTTACTTATTCCAAGGCATGTTTCTTTCGGCAATTAATTTTCTTCCCATACCATATCAAGCCTATATGGCTTTGACCTTCTCCTCTTGGGACTGGTTTCATTTTGATGCCTATGAGAATGGTCTTTACATTGCGGGTGCCACCATGGGAACTTTTAGCACTTTGTATGTTTATATTTTCTTTTTCGATTCCCTCAAGCACCTGAGGATGCTCTCGCCCCAGAATATGAATTACATCATCGGACTGGTATCAGGCCTCATAGCATTGATTACCTTTTACAGCAGTTTCACGTCATGACAAAATTAGCCCCAAAGGATTTTTATCATTTGATTTATGAAGTCGTTCTGCAAATTCCTGAAGGGCGCGTGACCAGCTACGGAGCTATTGCCAGTTTTTTGGGAGCCAAAGGAAGCTCTCGAACCGTTGGGTATGCCTTAACGGTATCAAAAAAGGGAGAAATTCCTGCCCATAGGGTGGTTAACCGCAATGGCTTGTTGTCGGGCAAACACCATTTTGGAGGACCCGATGTGATGCAGCAACTCTTGGAATCGGAAGGGGTGAAGGTTGAAAAGGATCAGGTGGTTGATTTTAAGAATCGTTTTTGGGACCCCTCCCAATTCCTTCAGCCTCTTGGGTAATAAATTCTAACATTACCAGTATATTTGCAATCTAGATCAATTCCTAACAGGTGTCCATGACTTTTGACAAACAGGCAGTACTCAATGCTTTGAAAACAATTACCGCTCCAGGGGAAGCCGAAAATATGGTGGACAGTGGAGTGGTTAAAAATGTAGTCATCTTTGGAGACGAAGTGATCGTAGACGTAACCATCTCGAACCCTACCCTACAAGCCAAAAAAAGAATTGAGGTCGACATCATGAAAACCATCCACGACTTGGTTTTTGAAAAGGCAAAGGTTCAGGTTCGCGTTACCGTCAACTCTCCTGCAGCTGCGACAGCTGCGACCATTAAGGGACAACCTATTAAAGGCATTCAAAATATTATTGCAGTCGCTTCAGGAAAGGGAGGTGTAGGAAAAAGTACTGTTACCGCCAATTTGGCGGTGACTTTGTCAAAAATGGGATTTAAGGTTGGGGTATTAGATGCCGACATTTACGGCCCTTCCATTCCAATGATGTTTGACGTCTTTGACCAACGACCGCTTTCAGTAGAGGTGGATGGCAAGGCTAAGATGAAACCCGTCGAGAGCTACGGAGTTAAAATCTTGTCCATAGGGTTTTTTACCAAGCCCGATCAAGCTGTAATTTGGAGAGGTCCAATGGCTTCAAAAGCCTTAAACCAAATGATTTTTGATGCCGACTGGGGATTTTTAGATTTTCTTATTGTCGACTTACCTCCCGGAACAGGAGACATTCATTTGAGCATTATGCAGGCCATGCCCGTTACAGGTGCTGTGGTAGTGAGCACTCCGCAAGCCGTTGCCCTGGCTGATGCTCGAAAGGGCGTAGCCATGTTTCAGCAAGAGAGCATTCAAGTTCCAGTTTTGGGCATTGTTCAGAACATGGCCTATTTCACTCCTCAAGAATTGCCAGATAATAAGTACTACATTTTTGGGAATGGGGGAGCAACTTTACTTTCAGAAGATTTAGGCGTTCCTTTCTTGGGGGAAGTCCCAATAGTTCAAAGTATTCGAGAAGCTGGAGATGTAGGGAGACCTGCAGCTCTTCAAGATCATGGTCCATTGCCTGAGGTTTTCGAAAGCATCACCAAAAATATGGTGGCAGAAATGGTGAAACGCAATAAAAGCTTACCTCCTACAGAGGCGATTAAAATAACAACTATGGCAGGTTGCTCTGCTCCTAAATAACCGATTATGACCTCAGAAGCTCTAAAAGCAAACGTTGAAAAGGCCTTAGAAGAAATCCGACCTTTTTTGCAAAATGATGGTGGAGACATATCTCTAGTCGGTATTGAAAACATGTCTACGGTTACGGTTAGACTCGAAGGAGCCTGTACAAATTGCAGTGTCAATCAAATGACCTTGAAATCAGGTGTCGAGATGACTATCAAGAAGTACGCCCCCCAAATTGAAACGGTAATCAACATTTAACGGTTATGATAAAAACTGACGTTCTAATAATTGGCGCTGGTCCAACTGGATTGTTTGCAGTTTTCGAAGCAGGATTACTCAAGTTGCGTTGTCATTTGATCGATGCCTTGGTACAGCCAGGGGGTCAGTGTACTGAGATTTACCCTAAAAAACCAATTTATGACATTCCTGGGTTTCCCGAAATTTTGGCCGGCGAACTTGTCAATAATTTAATGGAACAGTGCAAACAATTTGAGCCTGGATTTACCTTGGGTGAACGTGCCGAGTCGATTGAGAAACAAGCAGACGGTTCGTTTGTGGTGACTACCAATCTGGGGACAGCTCATCATGCCAAAGTAGTGGCTATTGCTGGAGGACTTGGAAGTTTTGAGCCTAGAAAACCTTTGATTGATCGGATTGAATTCTACGAATCCAAAGGTGTGTCCTATGCCATCAAAGATCCTGAAATCTATAGCAACAAGAAAGTGGTGATTTCTGGAGGAGGTGATTCGGCACTAGACTGGTCTATTTTTTTGGCCAATGTGGCCTCCGAAGTCACCTTAATCCATCGTAGAAACGAATTCAGAGGGGCTTTGGACTCCGTGGAAAAAGTACAGCGCTTGAAACAAGATGGTTTAATCAATTTGATCACTCCAGCGGAAGTCATTGGGTTGGAGGGTAAGGATCAATTGGAAGCCGTTATGGTGCAGAAGGAAGGAGAAGGCGCAAGGTTATTGTTAACCGATGCCTTCATTCCTCTTTTTGGATTGACTCCAAAACTTGGTCCAATCGCGGATTGGGGTCTTGAAATTGAAAAGAATGCCATTAAGGTTGACAATGCGTTAGACTATCAAACCAACATTCCTGGCATCTTTGCCATTGGAGATGTCAATACCTATCCAGGCAAAATGAAACTTATTTTATGTGGTTTTCATGAAGCTACATTGATGTGTCAATCTGCGTATAAAATTATTCATCCCAATAAAAAATCAATTTTTAAATACACCACTGTTAGCGGAGTAGATGGGTTTGATGGTACTCGAAAAGAGGCTCCCAAATCCGTGGTTAAATCAATTGATTGATGCTCGATATCACCATTCATATCACGGATCGAGAAGGAGTTGTGCACGAGGTTCAAGCTCCAACAGACATGGCAATGAATTTAATGGAAGTGGTCAAAGGTTTTGAGTTGGCTCCTGAAGGCACGATTGGAATTTGCGGGGGTATGGCGATGTGTGCTTCTTGTCAGTGCTACATCGAATCGGATCACCAATTGCCTGAACAATCAGAAGATGAATTGGCAATGTTGTCCGAAGCTTTTTTTGTCAAGCCAAATAGCCGTTTGGGTTGTCAAATCTTAATTTCGGAAGAATTAGATGGCCTCAAATTGACCTTGGCTCCTGAAGAGTAATTAATCGATCAGTATGGATTTTACAACTGGAAGCAGTCTTTCCACAAACAGGGCATAGGCTGCTTCAGAAGGATGCAGACCATCCGTAGCCACTAAGCTTGAATCATTAAGTCCTTCTTGGGTGATGTCGGTTATATTGACAAATGAAACACCTCTTTCATTGCAAACAGACGCTGCATAGGCGTTGTAGTTGATCAAATCAGTCGTTATTTGACTTGGATTTGACATCGACTGACCAAAAGGGGTAAAGGCGTAATCTGGGATTGACACTACAATAACTTTGGTTTTATCTCCACCTGCCTTTGCAATGGCAATATCTAATAGTTGGACAAACTCTGTTTCATAGAGTGAAAAGGGCTTTCCTTGATACTGATTGTTGACACCAATGAGCAAGGAAACCAAGTTGTAATTGTTTGATGTTGAAGCTTCAGAAATAGCTTGAAGTAAATTTGTTGTTGTCCAGCCTGTCTGCGCAATGATGCTCACGCTGATATTCGATCCATCGATCTCATTCTCCAAGGCAGTCTTTAACTGTGCGGGCCAGCGACAAGTGTCGCAAACACTTTCGCCAATAGTGTAGCTGTCTCCAAGAGCTAGGAATCTATAACTAGTATATTGATCGATTGAGTTATTCACGTAATTTGGATTTTCTTTTTTTTCTTGGCATGTCAAGAATACAAGCGAAAGAGCTAAGCTAAGTAGTTTTTGCCAAAATATAAATCTCATAATCAATCAATTTTTCAGTCGGTCAATGCTGTTAAAACACTTTTATTTGAAAGCGTTCAGTCCAGTCACGTCCATACCAGTAATCAACAAATGGATGTCGTGCGTGCCCTCGTATGTGATAACACTTTCGAGGTTCATCATATGCCTCATGATGGGATATTCGCCAGTAATACCCATTCCTCCTAACATCTGTCGGGCTTCTCTAGCAATATTAATGGCCATGTCGACATTGTTTCTTTTGGCCATAGAAATTTGAGCAGTTGTTGCACGACCTTCATTTTTCAACACGCCCAGTCGCCATGCCAATAGTTGTGCCTTGGTGATTTCTGTTATCATCTCAGCCAGTTTTTTTTGTTGAAGCTGAAATTGTCCAATTGGTCTGTCAAACTGCATGCGCTCCTGGCTGTAGCGCAATGCGGTGTCATAGCAGTCCATGGCTGCGCCAATGGCGCCCCATGCGATGCCATATCGGGCAGAATCTAAACAACCTAGGGGAGCTCCCAAACCAGATTTGTTGGGTAATAAATTTTCTTTTGGCACCTTGACGTTGTCAAAAATCAACTCGCCAGTAGCACTTGCTCTGAGCGACCACTTGTTGTGCGTTTCAGGTGTGCTGAATCCTTCCATGCCACGCTCTACAATGAGTCCGTGAATCCTTCCTTCTTCGTTTTTGGCCCAAACTACAGCAATATCGGCAAAAGGGGCGTTTGAGATCCACATTTTGGCACCGTTTAACAGAAAATGGTCCCCCATATCTTTGTAATTGGTCGTCATGCCTCCTGGATTGGAGCCATGATCGGGCTCGGTCAATCCAAAACATCCCATAAATTCTCCTGAAGCAAGTTTTGGAAGATACTTTTGTCTTTGTTCTTCTGTACCATAGGCATAGATAGGATACATCACTAGGGACGATTGCACAGATGCTGTGCTACGAACGCCTGAATCACCGCGTTCGATTTCTTGCATGATTAAACCATAAGAAATTTGATCCAAACCAGCTCCTCCGTATGCCTCAGGAATATATGGACCAAAGGCCCCAATTTCTGCCAATCCAGAAACTATGCTTTTTGGGAATTCTGCCTTCTGAGCAGCTTCCTCAATGATGGGAGAAACTTCCCGCTTGACCCACTCTCTAGCAGCAGCTCTTACTAATTTGTGTTCTTCCGACAGCAAGTCGTCAATACCGTAATAATCAGGAGATTCAAAAAGGTCTGGCTTCATATGTTCTATTTAGTCGGCAAAGTTAAGTATTGTATGAAATAATAAGGTCATTCAGGTAAATAAAGTTCAATCAAACCTTCTGGAACATTGACAAAAATGGTCTTGTTGCTACGATCGACTTTTACAATAAAATCGTCATTAATAGGAATGAGTACACTATTGCTGTGATGATCTATTTCAAAAATGGCTTGAGATGTTTGATCGTTGACTCCAGTAATTTCGCCTACTGGCCCAAAATGCTCATCGGTTACTTTGTATCCTATGACCTCGTGGTAGTAAAATTTATTGCCGTCTAACTTAGGCAGAACACTCATTGGAAGGTAGATGTCACAATGCATGAGCGCATCAGCAGCTTTTTCGTCATCAATATCTTCGAGTTTTAGCCTCAACAAGGCAGACTTATGCAATTGTGCCCCCATGACAAAAAAGGGCATCAATCGGTTGTTTTTCTCAATCAATACAGCATCGAGTCGATGAATAATTTCTGGTTGGTCTGTATCCATTTTGACAAGGAGCTCCCCTTTGAAGCTAAACTTTCGAACAATGGTACCAAAATAAAAGCAATCCTTCTTTTCCATAATTTGTAAAAAAAAACCCGCTACAAAGTAACGGGTTCAAAGATACAACCTAAAAGGAAAGGATTATTCCTCTTCTTTGGTTTCAGTTTCTTCCGAAGAAGCTTCATTAACTGCTTCCTCAGCAACAGCTTCTTCAACAGCAACGGTTTCTTCAACCGCAACAGCCTCTTCCACAACAACAGCTTCTTCTGCAGCAACAGCTTCTTCTGCAACAAGTGCAGCAGCAGCTGCATCCGATTGAGCTTTAGCACGTGCTTCATTAGATGCTTTTTCAGCGGCGTGAGCCTCTGCTGCCTTTTTGGCTTTAGCGCTAGCAAGGGCAGAAGTTTTATCAGCAATTGCTTGTTCTTTTTGGCTCAACCAAGCTTGAAATTTGGCTTCTGCTTCCTCTTCTGTAAAAGCGCCTTTATTCACGCCTCCTTTGAGGTGTTTTTTCATTAGGGCACCTTTGTAAGACAACAATTGTTTTGCTGTATCACTCGGTTGTGCACCAAATTCCAACCATTTCACAGCGCCATCAACATCCAAGTCGATTGTCGCGGGATTTGTATTGGGATTGTAAGTTCCTAGTTTTTCGAGATATCTTCCATCTCTTTTTGAACGGGCGTCCGCAGCGACAATCCAATAGAACGGTTTGCCTTTTTTACCATGGCGCTGTAATCTAATTTTTACTGGCATAGAATTAATTTATGAGGTCACGACCTCGATTATTAATGGAGCGCAAATATAGTATTATTTTGAACAGTTGGTCATTATATTTCTCTTTTTTGATTACTTTAGTGGCATCATTAGTTTACAAATGAAAAGGCTCCTTTTTTCTTTAGGTATTTTATTGGTTTTTGCGGGATGTAAAGACAATTTGCTCTTTAGTGATCCTTCGCTACAAGGACGTCTTAACGACGAATATGTATGGCGAGCCACTAGCTTTTCGGCCACGGTGGTTTCTGACACTATTACAGTAATTGGCTACAGAGGCAACAATGTCTTATTGATCAAAATTCCAGCAACCGCCATCGGGGATTATGGCCTCAATAGCAATTCAATCGCTTCGATAGGATTTGTTCAAGACGGTATGACCTATAGCACATTGAATAATGGTTCCAATGGTTTGGGTGAAAAGAGCGATGGAAATATAGATTTAAAAGAATACAACACTGAGGAAAAGTACATTGCTGGTGAGTTTTGGTTTACTGGGTATTCCGTTGATGGTACTAGCTCTGTCAATTTTACCATTGGACGCATGTTTCGCGTGCCTATTGTCCCTTCTGCCCCGTAGTGCTTTTGACAAATGTTTATAACTGCTTTGCCCTTTGAGTGACTAGAGCAGAGTTTTGTTATATTTTTAGCTTCTAAATTTTTATCCAAATTGTATTTAATTTTTGACACAGAAACTACTGGTTTGCCCAAAAGATGGGGTGCTCCTGTCTCGGATCTCGACAATTGGCCGAGGTGCATTCAGATTGCATGGCAATTGCACGACGAGATGGGTGCTTGTGTCGATCATCAGGACTACTTAATCGTTCCTGAAGGTTTCAATATTCCTTTTGATGCTGAAAAAATTCACGGTATTTCAACTGAATTGGCTCAAACCAAGGGCACACCTCTGGTTGATGTACTGGATGCTTTTTCAGAGGCTTTGTCGAAGGCCAAATTCGTAGTAGGCCAAAACGTTGGGTTCGACCTCAACATCATGGGAGCAGAGTATTTGAGAATTCAAGGCAGCAACCCTTTGGAGGGGAAAGCCATTCTGGACACTTGTACAGAAGATACAGCCTCGATGTGTAAAATTCCTGGAGGGCGCGGAGGAAAATTCAAATTGCCTACTCTGACTGAGCTTCACCATTTTCTATTCGGAGTCCCTTTTAATGAAGCTCATAATGCCACGGCCGATGTAGAGGCCACTGCAAGATGTTTTTTTGAATTGATTAGAACAGGTCAGTTTTCTGATAAACAGTTGAAAGTCGATAAGGACTATTTGGAGCGATTCAAGTCAGTACACCTTGCTGCTGTAGATAATATTGGATTAAAACATGTCAATCTTCAAAAGGCTTCCGCCGATATAGTCAAAGCGCAAAACGAACCAATTGCACCTTCTAAAAAAGCCGCCTTATCCACAGTTTTGACTGAGGCTCCTTTCGCCCATCTTCACAACCACACGCAATTTTCAATCCTACAGTCTACAACCAGTATAGACGACTTGGTAAAAACTGCAGCAGCAATGGCAATGCCCGCCGTGGCCTTGACCGATCATGCCAACATGATGGGCGCTTTTCATTTTGTAAAGGCCATACAAAAACATAACCAATCTTCTGAAAATCAACTCAAAGGTATTTTAGGTTGCGAATTTCAGGTCTGCGAAAACCATTTGGACAAGACTTTTAAAGACAATGGATATCAAGTTGTGTTTTTAGCCAAAAATAAAATAGGGTACAAAAACTTGTCAAAAATGTCCTCTATTGGGTTTACCCAAGGATTCTATTATGTGCCCAGAATCGATAAGGATATCATTGAACGATATAAGGAAGGGATCATTGTCCTCACGGGTAATTTATACGGTGAAGTTCCTTCGAAACTTTTAAATTTAGGAGAAAATCAGGCGGAAGAGGCATTGCTGTGGTGGAAAAGTCAATTTGGCGATGATCTTTATATAGAGTTGATGAGGCACGGACAAGAAGACGAAGACAGGATCAATCCTTCATTGATTCAACTTTCAAAGACCCATGACATCAAATTAATAGCTACGAACAATACTTATTATACCAAAAAGGATAATGCCAATGCGCATGACATTCTGCTTTGCGTCAAGGATGGGGAAAAGCAACAAACTCCAATTGGTCGTGGCCGTGGTTATCGATATGGCCTAGACAATCAAGAATATTATTTCAAGTCCTCGGATGAGATGAAACAATTGTTCATTGATATTCCTGAGGCAATTACGAACATTGCAGAACTGTTAGACAAGATTGAACCTTTTGACTTGGCGCGAAACGTACTTCTTCCAAAATTCGAAATACCGGCAGAATTTGTTTCGGAGAATCCAGATGATAGGGAGAATGCTTATCTGAAACATTTGACCTTTCAAGGCGCTCAATTGAGGTATGGAGATCTGAGTCCAGATATAGAAGAGCGGCTCAATTTTGAACTTGCAACCATTGCCAACACGGGATACCCAGGATACTTTTTGATTGTTGCGGACTTTATTCGGGCGGCACGGGAAATGGGCGTTTCCGTGGGCCCAGGAAGAGGCTCTGCTGCTGGTTCTGCCGTAGCCTATTGTCTGAAAATTACTAATATTGACCCTATCCAGTACAATTTGCTTTTCGAGCGTTTTCTCAATCCTGATCGAATCAGCATGCCTGATATTGATATTGATTTTGATGATGAGGGTCGATCTAAAGTTATTGATTACGTCATTGAAAAATATGGGAGCGATCAGGTGGCTCAGATCATTACCTATGGGACTATGGCTGCCAAATCGGCGATTCGTGACACTGCAAGAGTTTTAGATTTGCCTTTAAACGAAGCCGATCGATTGGCCAAACTGGTTCCTGACATGTGGAAGCTCGATCAATTGTTCAGCACCGACGAAAAGGAACTGAGCAATAAGTTGAGAAAAGAAGACATGGAACGCACCAATCAACTGCTCAATATTGCTGAAGGAGAGGACTTGGAGTCTGAAACCATCAATCAGGCTAGGATTTTAGAAGGCTCTTTGAGGAATACTGGTACCCATGCATGTGGCGTAATCATCACTCCAGGAGACATTAGTGAATTTGTCCCGATTGCAACCGCTAAAGATTCGGACATGTTCGTCACCCAGTTTGACAATGCCGTGGTTGAGGAGGCTGGTTTGCTGAAGATGGATTTTTTGGGCTTACGCACCTTAACCATTATTAAGGATACCGTCAAGATCGTTAAAGCCAAACATGGAATTGCATTAGATCCAGATCAATTTCCGTTGGATGACACCGCTACTTTCGAATTGTTCCAACAGGGCGAAACGGTAGGAATTTTTCAGTACGAATCTGTTGGTATGCAAAAGTATCTCAAAGAACTCAAACCTACAAAGTTTGACGATTTGATTGCCATGAATGCCCTTTACCGTCCTGGGCCAATTGAGTACATTCCTCAATTTATCAAAAGAAAACACGGCGAAGAAGAAATTGAATACGATTTGCCCGAAATGGCGTCTTTTCTGGAAGAAACCTATGGAATTACTGTTTATCAAGAACAGGTGATGTTGCTGTCTCAAAAATTGGCTGATTTTACGAAAGGCGAAGCCGATATTTTGAGAAAGGCCATGGGTAAAAAACAAAAGGAGGTTCTCGACAAAATGAAACCCAAGTTCGTCAAACAAGCTTCTGCCAAGGGCCACGACGCGACTAAATTGGAAAAAATATGGAAGGACTGGGAGTCATTTGCCAGTTATGCGTTCAATAAATCGCACTCCACTTGTTATGCATGGATAGCCTATCAAACGGCCTATTTAAAAGCAAATTATCCTCCCGAATATATGGCGGCTGTGCTGTCCAATAACATGAGCGACATCAAGAAAGTTACCTTTTTCATGGAAGAATGTAAGCGGATGAAAGTTCCTGTTTTGGGGCCAGACGTCAATGAATCTTATTATAAATTTTCGGTTAACAAGGATAGCGCTATCAGATTTGGCTTGGGTGCCATCAAAGGTGTTGGTGGTTCAGCGGTGGATTCCGTTGTTTCTGAGCGAAAGCAAAACGGGCCTTTTTTAAGTGTTTTTGACTTAACCAGACGAATTGACTTGAGGTCGGTAAACAAAAAATCATTTGAAAGTATGGCCAACGCTGGCGCTTTTGATTGTTTCGAAGGGACCCATCGAGCACAGTATTTTTTTAATTCGGGCGATGGTCAAAACTTTTTAGAAAAAGCCTTGCGCTATGGAAACCGTTATCAGGATAACGAGAACGCTGCACAGGTCAGTTTATTTGGTGACTCCAGTGAAGTGCAGATGCCTGAACCAGAAATACCTGATTGTCCTGAGTGGGGTGCTATGGAAAAATTGGCTCGCGAAAAGGAAGTAGTGGGAATTTACATCTCTGGCCATCCTTTGGATGATTATCGGGTTGAGCTCAACACCTTTTGTAATTCAACTCTAGAATTATTACAGGATTTGTCAGGTCTTGTCAACAAAGATTTGAGTTTTGGCGGTGTAGTGACTGACGTGCAACACCGCATCAATGCCAAAGGGTCTGGTTGGGCCTCTTTTGTTCTTGAAGATTATGCGGACAGTTATACGTTTAGAATTTTTGGGGAGGACTACTTGAGGTTTAGACATCTTTTGGCGGCCAACAGCTTTCTTTACGTCAGAGCTCATGTTAAGCCCGGATGGGACAATAAAGAAACGGGTAAAGCGGGTGATCCAAGAATCACCTTTTCAAACATGCAACTACTTCAAGACGTTATGGACGCCATGGCCGAAAAATTGTCTATTCAATTGAATTTGAAAGACATAGACGAAGAATTAATCAATGCCATAAGCTCTATTATTGATGAACATAATGGGAAGCACAATTTGCGAATAGAGGTTTATGACATGGAGGAATCCATCAAATTGAGTCTGTCCAGCAGAAATTATAAGGTCAACATTTCGCAGGAGTTGCTCAAAGAGCTCGAGGAACAACAAATTCATTACAAACTCAATTAGTTTTTTGAAAAGCTTGTTTTGGCAGACCAAGCGTTATTTAAAGCCCAATTTTCTAAGGGTCCCCAATTTTTTTATTTAATTTTACACCATCAAATTTTACTTAAAACATATTTATAATGGCATTAGAAATAACAGACGCAACTTTTGAAAGCGTCGTTTTGAATAGCGACAAACCAGTAGTAGTAGATTTTTGGGCAGCCTGGTGCGGTCCTTGCAGAATGGTTGGTCCAGTAATTGAGGAATTGAGCAAAGATTATGATGGCCGTGCCGTTGTTGGCAAGGTTGACGTGGACTCTAATCAAGAATTTGCTGCCAAGTATGGCGTTCGCAATATTCCTACCGTTTTGGTTTTTAAAAACGGAGAAGTTGTTACACGTCAAGTGGGAGTTGCTCCTAAAGCGGTATACGCAGAAGCGGTTGATGCGCTTCTTTAACTAGACTCTTTAAGAGATTTTAAGGGATTGCCACAGCAATCCCTTTTTTGTTAACTTGCGTCATGGCACTTCAAAACATTTTAGGGGAATCTGTTGATGTAGGCAGGCTCGAACTGTTGGCTGCTGACATTGTTGAAGGGTTTATGTCGGGCTTTCATCGCAGTCCTTTTCATGGATTTTCATCTGAATTTGCCGAGCACCGCACCTATAACCCTGGAGAATCGACCAGACATATCGACTGGAGGCTCTATGCCAAAACAGATCGATTTTATACCAAGCGTTTTGAAGACGAAACCAATTTGCGTTGTCATTTTGTCCTCGATAATAGCAGCTCCATGCATTTTCCAAAAATCGAAAAATTTGATTTCAATCAAATGAATAAGGTTGGATTCAGTGTTTTGGCCATTGCAGCTTTGTTGAGAATTCTAAAAAAGCAAAGAGATGCAGTGGGACTAAGTGTGTACAGCCAAAATTTGGAGTTCTATGCCCCTGAGAAAAGTGCAACCAAACATCATCATTTGCTCTTGGATCAGCTCGTCAAAGTGCTGGAATCCGAAAATAAATCACGCCAAACTGACACCTACCACGCCTTGCACGATGTAGCCGAAAAGTGTCATCGCCGCTCAATGATATTTGTTTTTACGGATATGATGGAACCCAATGGGAAACTGGAAAATTTGTTCGATGCCTTGAGGCATTTGAAATTCAACAAACATGAAGTGGTGCTGTTCCATACCTATGATCAAAAGCAAGAGTTGGATTTTAGTTTTGGCGATAAGCCTAGAACTTTTGTGGATGTCGAAACGGGAGCGTCAGTGAGGACCTATGCCTCTCAAATTCAGACCAAGTACAAAAAAGCGATGCAAGACTATTTCGACGGTATAAGATTGAAATGCAGACAATATCATATCACTTATGTGCCTATTGATATTGCAGGCAATTTCAACGCTATTCTCACCTCATTCCTGCTCGCTCGGCAAAAACTGAAGTAATTCTCAGCAATAAGCAAAAAAGTGTTTGTGAAATTGGAAATGCGATGTATATTTGCACCCGCAACTATGCAACGGTTTGGTAGTTCAGTTGGTTAGAATACCTGCCTGTCACGCAGGGGGTCGCGGGTTCGAGTCCCGTCCAGACCGCAAAAGTTTATCATGTTGTGTTGCGGTTATCGAAAGATAACCGAAGGTTTGTAGAAAACCATTGAAGAGCTTTCCTGAAATACGGAGGGCTTTTTTTATTTCATGACCTTTTTTCACAAGAATGCACTTTTCCATTTTTTGATAAAACAGATTGATTTGTTTAATTATTCAGATGCTGTGGGTTTAATTTCTTAAACAGATTAATTTTATTCAAATTATTCGATAATTATTTAAATAATTCTCAATTTTAGTTTCTAAAAGATGAGACATCTATACTGTTAAAAACTTTTTTTTAAAATATTCCTTTTTCATTTTGAGAATGTAAAATACTATGTTATTTTCGCCCCCTCAAACGTTTTCGTTAAAACCATTTTAAAATGAAAAGAATAATTACTTGTATTGTTTTTATGGCAGGAGTATTTGCTGTTCAAGCCCAGACAGTTACTGTTAGTGGTACTGTTGTGGAATCTGAAACAGGGATGCCAGTTCCTGGAGCAAATGTCACTGTGAAAGGCGCCAACCAGGGAGCTGTTACGGACTTCGATGGGAAATTTTCCATCTCTGGGGTTCCTACCGAAGCTACTTTGGTAGTTTCTTATATAGGATATCAAACTGTAACGGTCAAAGGGGTGTCTTCAAACCCAATGACAATTACCTTGGTTGCCGATGCAGCTCAACTAGAAGAAGTTGTGGTTGTAGGGTATGGTTCTAGAAGTGTCAAAGAAGTATCGGGAGCAGTGAGTGTAGTCTCTAGTGCTACGATAGAAAAATTAAAGCCTACAAGAATAGAACAGGCCATCCAAGGGCAGGTTGCTGGGGTACAGGTCACGTCTTCTTCTGGTGCGCCTGGAGCTGGATTGGACATCCGCATCCGAGGAATAAGCACAAATGGCGACGCAAGACCATTGGTTCTTGTCGACGGCAATGTTATAGAAGAATTGAGTGTAATAAACCCATCTGACATCGAGAGTATTTCTGTACTTAAAGATGCCTCTGCAGGTATCTACGGAGTTCGGGCTGCGAACGGGGTAATCATCATCACAACAAAGTCTGGAAGCAAAGTAGCACCGTTGAAAGTGCAGTTCGACGCTTATGGAGGTGTGCAGGAAACTACACGCAGCTTACCATTGCTCAATGCTACAGATTATGCGGCATTGACTAACGAGGCTTATGTTTCTAACGGAGCTATGGCTTACTATTCTAACGTAGGCTCCTTAGGTCGTGGAACAGATTGGCAAAAAGCTGTTTTTTCTCAAGCCTTTACGTCTAACCAAAGTGTTGGATTGTCTGGAGGATCAGAAAACGCTACTTACTCTGGTGGTTTGTCAGCCTTCACCCAAGATGGTATCGTAGGTAAGGATAAATCTGGATTTCAGCGGTATAATGCGAGATTCAACTATACAGTTGATTTGAGATTGCCCGATGGTACACCTACCAACATGAAATTTAAAATGAACATGCTTTATTCGAAAACCAATCGCAAAACCCTACCAGAGGGCGGTATTGGTTCAGTTTTGTTTAATGCAGTGAACATGGCTCCAACCTACACATTGAGAGATGGCAGTGGTGCTTTCACAAGAGCTGAAAACATGCCCATTGAGGTCATCAATCCATTGTGGCAAATTGATGCCACTCAAAATAAGGTCGTCGCCGACCGAGTGAGTGGAGTGTTTGGATTGAACTACAAGTTTTGGTCTGACTTTAGCGCAGACGTGAACTACCAGTGGAATTATACTGAGGTGCGCAACCGCAGCTTTTCAGGAATTCAAGATTTTGGAGTGGAAGGGGTAGCAGATAAAGTTTTTGATACAGATATCGCTGCTTACTATGTCGAAGATTCGTTTTACCGTGACTATACTTTCGATGCGCTTCTAAAATACGAAACCACTTTGAATGAAAATCACAGTATTAAGGCTATGGTTGGCACATCAGTATTTAAATCTACTGCCGATCAGTTTGCTTTCGTTGGGACAGATTTCGCTGAAGGAACAAATCTTGAAAACGCCAATCTGGATAATGCAGGTATGGTCAATAATAATTTCCAAACCCGAAGTAATAGAATTTTTGATACTAGACTGTTATCTTACTTTGGACGTTTAGACTATAATTTTAAGGAAAAATATTTATTCACTGCCACAGTGCGAAGAGACGGCTCAACGAATTTTGGCCCATCAAATAAGTTTGGATACTTTTCAACTTTCTCTGGAGGGTGGGTTTTGTCTGACGAGGACTTTTTCAACAACATTGTTACAGCAGACCTATTTAAATTGAGAGGAAGTTACGGTGTTCTTGGGAATGACCGTATTCCAGCTAACCTTTTCGCCTCATTGTTAAATGGAGAAGGTGTTTATGTGTTTGATAACCAATTGCAATTTGGTGCAGCCCAGGGAAATATCTCCAACCCCACCTTAAAGTGGGAGCAACAAATTTCGTATAACTTTGGACTTGACTCCAAGTGGTTCGACAACAAATTGTCTTTGACAGTTGATTATTTCAAGAGACGCACCGAAGATCTTTTGCTTCAGGTGGTTACCTCAGGAATAAACGGACCTAATGCTCCAGGTTCTGGACCTCCTTTCGCCAATGCTGGTTCTGTAGAAAATAAAGGTTTAGAAGTCGCTCTGGGCTACAATGCCAGTCTTTCTGATAATTTTGACTTTGGCTTGAACGCGAATTTCACAACGATTGACAACGTTGTAACAGAGGTAAACAATAGTCTTGGTTACGAACAATCGGGAGTTGGATTTGGTATTGGTAACCTTGCTGGTCCTTCAAGAATGGAAGTAGGTATGCCAATAGGATATTTCTACGGCTTTAAAACCGATGGTATTTTTCAAAACCAAGCAGAAGTAGACAGTCACCCCTCTCAGGTACAATTGGGAACAGTTGCTGCTCCTGGTGATTTGAGATTCGTCGATGTCAACCAAGATGGCGTATTGGATGAAGATGACCGTACTTATATTGGAGACCCTTTACCAGACTTCACAATTGGACTCAATGTGACCCTAAATTACAAGAAGTTTGATTTCCAATCTTATTTCTTTGCTTCTGTGGGTAACGACATGGTGCGTAACTACGAGCGCAATACACCTCTAGTTAATCGTACTACTTACGAATTAGACAGATGGCATGGTGCAAATACGTCCAACTCTGTTCCACGTGTCACTACAGCAGCTACTTCAAACTCAGTATTCTCAGATTACTATGTTGAAGATGCTTCGTTCGTTCGTGCTCAGAACATGCAATTGGGGTACACCTTTGAATCAGGAACTTTTGGCTTCCAAGATTTAAGAATATATGGTGCTGTCAATAACGCCTTCACATTAACTAAGTACAGAGGCTATGATCCAACAGTGACTAATGGTAGCCCTTTAGCATCTGGATTTGATTTTGGATTTTATCCAAATCCAAGAACCTATTTATTAGGTCTAAACCTAACTTTTTAATCAATTAGACATGATGACAAAATTTAAATTCATTTTAACAACCTTAAGCGCTGTTGTCCTTGCGACCAGCTGCTCTGACGATTTTGTGTATGTCGATTCTCAAGACGTCAATTCTGAGAATTATTTCAATACAGAAGCCGATTATCAAGCTGCATTAATTGGAGCTTATGACATGTTGCAATCGACTTACTTGAATGTGATGTTGGGAGAGATTGCTTCTGACAACACTCTGGCTGGTGGAGAGAATGCCACTGATGTACCGGGTATTCAACAGGTGGATGATATGATTCACTCGCCAAACAATCAACAGTTACGTGATATTTGGGGATGGATGTTCGCTGGAGTGAATCGAGCCAACTACATCATGGAATTTCAAGACAAAATTGATTTTCCAAACAAACCAAGTGTTCTAGCTCAGGCACGTTTCCTAAGAGCCTATTACTACTTTGAGTTGGTCAAGTGGTTTGGCCCAGTGCCTTTGTCTGTTGACAAGCGCATTCAATTTGGAGATCAATTTAATATTGACCGCACACCAGTGGCCGATGTTTATCACCAAATTGAGTTGGATTTGATCTATGCAGCGGAGAATTTGCCTTACACCCAGGCGCAAGAAGGACGCATCACCAAAGGTGCTGCCCAAGCGCTTCTTGGAAAAGCCTATCTCTATCAAGATAAGTTTGATGAGGCTGCAGCTGTGCTAACTAATTTGGTTAACAATGGACCTTACAACCTTTTGACCGATTACTCAACCATGTTTGAGAATGATAACGAAAATAACATCGAATCCGTTTTTGAGGTACAATATACTGACCTTGAAGGAGCTGGATTCGGATGTTTGCAGTGTAGCGAAGGTAATGTGGCTGTTGGATTCAACGGTCCAAGATCCTATGTTGGGCCATACTTTGAGTCTGGATACAGTTTTAACGTGCCAACTCAGGAAACTTATGATGCTTATGATACAGATGATAACCGTCGTGATGTTGCTGTTTTAAATATTGAAGCCTTGGCTGCTTCCGATCCAACAGTTAGTTATGGTGAAGGCTATGAGCACACTGGCTTCTTCAATCGCAAATACATTCCAAGAAAGGGAGACTCAAACATTGGAGATCAAAACTTAACAAATCCAAATAATTACCGCTCGATTCGTTTTGCGGACGTCTTATTGATGGCTGCTGAAGCGCTAAATCGCGGTACGGGTTCAGATACTGATGCTTTGGCATTGTTGAACCGTGTTCGTCGTCGTGCCTTTGGAGACAATGCTCACGATATTACTGCCTCGGGTTCGGCTTTAACGGCTGCTATTTGGGAGGAAAGAAGATTAGAACTAGTGGGCGAAGGTCATCGTTTCTTTGACTTGGTTAGAACTTCTCAAGCCGCTAGCAAGATTGATGGTTTTGTATCTGGAAAACACGAATTGTTTCCAATTCCACAAATTGAAATCGAACTAACAGGAAATCGTTGGGCACAAAACCCAAATTATTAAAAACATATTATCATGAAGAATATAATTAATAAATATTTAATTGCTGGATTGGCATTCCTTGCGGTCCTAGGCTGTAAAGAAGATGATCGTGATTTTTCTTACGCAGAATATGGCGAAGGTCCTAGCGAATTGGCCTTGTTGTTCGATGTTTATCAGGATAACTCTGGTACAGTTAAAATGATTCCAACTGCCAAAGGGGCTGATTCCTTTACCATTTCTTTTGGCGATTCGGCTAATTCAGAAGCGTCGCTTGCTGCCGGTGAAACTACCTCCTTTACTTATCCCGAAGGAGTCTATCAAGTAAAACTTACGGCACACGGTTATGACGGTAAAACTGCTGAGAAAACCTTAGAATTGGTGGTGTCATTTATTGCCCCTCAAAATTTGATGGTGACGATAGAAAATAGCACTTCAATTTCACGACTAGTTACTGTAACTGCTACAGCGGATTTTGGAATTAACTACGACGTTTACTTTGGAGAACCAGGTTTTCCAGACCCGCTGTCTGCGAACATGGGTGATTCTGTAGAATACACCTACGCTGCTCCAGGAACATACACCATTACGGTTGTAGCCATGAGTGCTGCGGTTGAGACCACTACATATACGGTTGATTTCGAAGTGACAGAAGTGCTCATGCCTCTTACCGCTGCTCCGACTCCAACTGCTGCTCCTGCAAGTGTAATTTCGATTTACAGTGATGCTTATACTGGAGTTCCATTGTCAGAAGTAAATCCTGGATGGGGACAAACTACAACTCTTACAGAGGTCGCTATTGAGGGCAATAATACTTGGTTGTATGAAAACCTGAACTATACGGGAATAGTAACCAGCTATACAAGTCCTACTGATTTGTCGGCGATGTCTCACGTTCATTTTGATTATTGGACGCCTGAGTCAGCTGTAGCAACAACAACGCTGGGTCTGAAATTGGTGAATACCACTATCGGAGGAGAAGACCTTGAATTCGTAAATAACTTGACTCCAGGAGAATGGGTTGGCGTTGACATTCCTTTGACTGCCTATGAGGCAGTTAATCTTAGCCAAATTTCTCAGTTGCTCTTTGACACTGGAACAGGATTTGACGGAACTGTCTTTATAGATAACCTCTATTTTTATCAAGACTCGCCTTCTAGCCCTCCAACTGCTGCCCCAACACCGACACACGCTCCAGGTACAGTTATATCACTCTACAGTGATGCTTATACCAACATTAGCCTTGCTGAAATTAATCCAGGTTGGGGTCAAACAACAGTTTTGTCTGAGGTTCAAATTGAGGGTAACAACACTTGGAAATATGAAAACTTGAATTATTCTGGAATAGTGAGTGATTACGGTAATCCCACAGACCTTACATCAATGACTCATTTGCACTTTGACTTTTGGACTCCTCAAACAGCTGACCCAGTCACTGTGTTAGGAATGAAATTAGTCAATACAAATATCGGATCAGAGGATCTTGAATTCGCACCAAATGTGACTCAAGGAACATGGGTAAGTGTTGATATTCCATTAGCGGATTATTCTACAAATTTGTCTGCTGTCAGTCAATTTATTTGGGATACTGCTGCAGGATTTGATGGTACCGTATTTATTGATAACCTGTATTTCTATGCTACCGGTCCGACAATGGCCGCACCTACACCCACCGTTGCTGCGGCTAACGTCATTTCCTTGTACAGTGATGCTTACACCAATATTGGACTATCTGAAGTTAATCCAAACTGGGGTCAATCAACAGGTTTGACTCAGGTACAAATTGCTGGGAATAACACATGGAAGTACGAGGCACTCAGTTTCTCAGGTATCGTTAGTGACTATGGCAATCCAACCAATTTGTCCAGCATGACGCATTTGCATTTCGATTACTGGACACCTGACATGACAATCCTGGGGATGAAATTGGTTAACACCAATATTACGCAAGAAGATACTGAATTTGCACCAACGCTATCTCAGGGGACTTGGGTTAGTGTAGAAATTCCATTAGCCAATTACGCTGTTGACCTTACTGCGATATCCCAGTTTATTTGGGATAGTGCTGCTGGTCCGGATGGAACTGTATTTATCGATAATTTATATTTTCACAACTAAGACTGAAGCATGATGAAACTATTTAAAAATTTAGCTAGTATGGTTCTTATCGCAGGAATTGCGATGAGTTGCCAAGAAGAAGATCAACAATTTGGAACCATTATGGCGCCAAAAGCTCTTGAAGTAACGGCAACTATTGTTGGGGCAGACGCTGACAATCCTTACGGCGATGGTAGTGGAGAAGTTGTATTCTCCGCCCAAGCCTATGGTGCTTTGTCTTACAAATTTGTAGTAGGCAATTTTGAAAAGGTAGCGCCGTCTGGCACCTACTCTCACATATTTAGCACCCTTGGGGTTAACACATATGATGTAGTTGTGTTAGCTTTCGGGCCAGGAGGTACGACCACTTCAGAAGTGATTACTGTTGAAGTACGTGCTGATTATTCACCACCTCAAGACTTGCTGGATTTATTGACCAATGGAAGCACCAGAACCTTGCGAGTGAAGGCAGAGATTTGGGGTCATATGGGCGTTGGTCCATCATGGCAATTGTGGCCCGAATGGTGGGGTGCAGGTCCTTTCGAAAAGGATTTTACAGCACTTTACGACGACCGTTATATTTTTAACATTGACGGAACTTTTACTTTTGACTCTGGAACAGATGCTTCAGTTTTTGGTCAAGCCAATCCTCTTAATCAAACTTTTGGGGACTTAGGTTTGACACCAAACTCCAATAACGAGCATGAATTCTATCCTTTGGCAGACTTTTCAGGTCAGTGGATGCTGACTGCGCCAGGAGGTAATGAAAAACTGACTGTGACCAATAATACCTTTCTAGGCTTTTTTGTAGGAGGTTCGCAAGAATATGATATCCTATCACGAGATGATAGCTCTATGTCATTGAGAACTGTCGGTGCTGATGGTAATGGCTGGTTTTTTATTTTAACATTTGAGTAGTATTTTCTAAACTGACAACAAAATGATTAAAAGATTACTGGGAGTAATGTGCTTTACATTAATGTATTGCTCAAGTGACGACAATAACCAATCTGGTCCGTCACAGGAAATTACCCCCAGTAATCTGATCATTAATGTCAATAAAGCTGGGTCCAATTCTTCAATGCCTAACGGCGATGGATCCGGGATTGTCAGTTTTGAAGCTTCGGCTACTGATGCCGTATCTTATGCCTTTCGTTTGAATTCGGGTCAGCTAATAGCCAGTTCTTCTGGTACTTGGATACAAATGTTCACTATTCCTGGAGAATCCGAACACAGCATTGAAGTTGTCGCTTACTCTTCAACAGGACATACAGCTAGCCTTATTCAAGAGTTCACAATTTACGTTCAAGAAGTTACTGGAGAGCAATTGATTTGGTCGGATGAATTTGAAACTGCTGGAACACCCAATAGTACTAAATGGACTTATGACATCGGTGGCAGCGGGTGGGGCAATGGGGAGTATCAATACTACACCTCTCGACCCGAAAACGTAATTGTTCAAGACGGTTTTCTCAAGATCACCGCAAAAAAGGAGAACTATATGGGCAAGGAGTACACTTCAGCCCGTTTGATTTCAAGAGATTTGTTTGAATTTCAATATGGTCGCGTTGAAATACGCGCCAAGCTGCCAACGGGCGGAGGCACATGGCCTGCACTTTGGATGCTAGGAGCTAATTATACTTCGGTAGGTTGGCCTTCTTGTGGTGAAATGGATATCATGGAACACTGGGGTTCCAATCAAAATGTAATCTCTGGAGCTACGCACACACCTTCGAGCTCTGGAAACACGGTTAACAAAGGAGAAGTTAATGTGCCTGGCGTATCCGATAACTTTCATTTATATGGCCTCAATTGGAGTTCAGAAAAACTTGAATTCACAGTAGATGGAGCAATATTTTACACTTATAATCCAGCAATAAAGGACGGTGCCACTTGGCCTTTTGACCAAGATTTTTTCTTTATCCTCAACGTGGCGATGGGTAGTTTTTGGGATACCATTGATCCCAATTTTGTAGAATCGAGCATGGAAATTGATTACATCAGAGTTTACCAATAAAATTGACTTATGACTTCTAAACTTCAATTGGCCGTTTGGTCTTTATTTCTATTATCTCTTTCGGCTTGTCATCAGCCTCCTCAAACGGCAGAACTGGAAAAAAAGCGCATCTCGGCATCAGTAGACAGTCTGGTGGCTCAAATGACTATTGACGAAAAGATTGGTCAAATGACTCAAATCGACATGCGTATGATCGATGATATTAGCGACATTGGCGATTTGTATATTGGCTCCATATTAAGTGGAGGAGGGTCAGTTCCTTCTGATAACTCGCCGAAAGGATGGGTCAATATGGTCAACGAATTTCAAAAACAAGCGCTTAGCACACGCCTCAAAATACCTTTGATTTACGGTATAGATGCTGTTCACGGTCATAACAATGTAGTTGGAGCAACAATTTTTCCTCACAATCTTGCCTTGGGGTGCGCCAACGACAACAACTTGGTCTATCGTGTCAATCAAGCAACAGCCACCGAAGTCGCTGCAACGGGTATTCATTGGACGTTTGCGCCATGCATCGCTGTGCCTCAAGACCCGCGCTGGGGGAGGTTTTATGAAGGATTTGGAGACAATACCGCTTTGGTCAATGGTTTGACAGCCGCAGCTATTGAAGGGTTTGAAAACCCTTTATCCAAAATTGAGAACCGTCAGATTGCTGGTTGTGCCAAACATTTTATTGGTGATGGCGCAACGACTTTTGGTTCAGGAACTAGGGTAGAAGGCATTCACACCTACTACCTCGACCGCGGTGACGCTGCAATGACTGAGGCTGAAATGCGCGAAAAATATTTACCTCCTTACATCACTGCTATCGCATCTGGCGTCAAAACAGTCATGATGAGCTTCAACAGCTTCAATGGCGAAAAATGTCATGGAAGTAGCTACCTGATTCAAGATCTGTTGAAAGGTGAATTAGGTTTCGAAGGATTTATCATATCCGATTGGGCTGGGATTGATGAAATCCCTGGCGATTACAAATCCGATATCATCAACGGTGTCAATGCTGGAATTGATATGGTCATGGTACCAGGAAATCTATTTGGTCAAGAGCATTATAAAACCTTTATAACCTTATTTAAAGAGGCTGTAGCTGAAGGATCAATTAAACAAGAACGCTTGGATGATGCCGTAAGGCGTATTTTGACCGTAAAGTATCAAATTGGATTGTTCGACGAGCCTTATATGTCCGACCAGTTCACTGCTGAAGTAGGTTCCAAAGAGCATCGTGAATTGGCTCGCGAAGCTGTTCAAAAAAGTACTGTTGTGCTGAAGAACAGTAACAATATTTTGCCTTTGTCTAAAGCAGATCAAATTACAGTCGCTGGTTCTGCGGCTAACAATCTTGGCATGCAAAACGGCGGATGGACCGTTGAATGGCAGGGTCATTTTATGCCTGATTTTAACTTTCTCGACGACAATGCCGATGGACGAATTTCCGATTCAGAATATTTGACTCAAATATCTTTGGTTTATGGATCAAAATTTGATGCGGCCATGTGGTCGGGTCGTTTTGGTGGATTGGACACCAACGCAGATAAAAATCTTTCGGCTGAGGAATATGCCTTACTAGCCAAAACATTACCTTATCAACCTAGTGGCACTTCAATTCTGCACGGATTGGAAGGTTTGGGGTCAGCTGAAAATATCTCTTATAAGCCCAATGCCAAAGATATAGCTCAGGGACAAACCATTATAGCAGTAGTTGGCGAATACCCTTATGCTGAAGGCTACGGGGATGATCCTGCGCTTCAACTTAATGCTTATGACACTCAGGTGCTTGAACGTGCTTTTGCCTCTGGAAATAGAGTTATTGTGGTAATGGTATCTGGTCGTCCCTTAAATATGGATTCCCATTTCGAAAAAGCCGCTGCTGTAGTTGGGGCATTTTGGCCTGGTATGGCTGGCGAAGGCGTGGCGGATGTGATTTATGGCGATTTCAATCCAACAGCAAGACTTAGTTTTACTTGGTATAGAGAATTAGGTTTGGACAACTCCAGTAAGCTAGTCTTATTCGATTTTGGATCGGGATTGAGCTATTAGAATTTTAAAACAATTCACTCCGATATTCCCATATTTGAGCGATAAATAGACCAAAGTAAATTAGACCCAGTACAAACTTCATCAGTGAAGAAACTAGAAATCCTAGGAGAGCCCCAGACGCAGATTTTGCTGCAGTGTGCACATCAGAATCGTTGAGCAATTCTCCTACATAGGCGCCCAAAAATGTACCTATAATTATCCCGAAGGGAATAGGAGACAGTAGCCCAACTATCATTCCAATAACACTACCAATCATGGATTTCCTGCTTCCTCCATATCGTTTGGCTCCTACCGCAGGTATCCAATAATCCAAAATGGTTATAGCCACAGCGATGGTCAATGTAATGCCCAAAAATGTCCAATTGGAAGGAATGGCCTCGATTAAACTTAGCCCAAACAAGCCGAGCCAACTGAGTGGAGGTCCAGGCAGAACTGGTAAGAAGCTACCGATTAAGCCTAAAAGCATAAAAATCGACCCGATAAAAATGAGCAATAAATCCATGGTTTTATATTTTTGTTTAGATAAAATTAAGCTTATTTTACTTGGAGTAGGCTAAAATAAAAATCGTAATTTTAAAAAAAATATAATGTTCAGGCTGTTCCAATACTTTGCGCTATTTGCACTAGTGGTTAGCTGTTCGGATTTTAATTTTAAAAAAACCGATCAGGTTCAACTTTTGGAAAATGAAAAGATGGCCATTGATTGGAATTCAGTGGACAACTGGCCTACCTTCGAATCTTGTGAAGGCAATGAGAACATACAATCGCGCATTGACTGCATCACTAGCACCATTCAGCTGCATTGTGAAGAACGGTTTAAGCAAAATGATTTACGGCAAAATGACACCCTTTGGGTCAAGCTGAATGTCTCGAATAATGGAGCAATGGCAATGACTTTTGTGCAAGAAGCTGATAGTTTATTGGTGTCTGTGCTCGAAGAGTGTGCGTCAAGCTTGCCAAAAATGATTCCAGCGCTCAAGCGTGGCCAACCTGTTAATTGCGAGCTTCGCTTGCCGTTGATATTTCGAACTTTAGAAGTTCAATAAGACGATTGATGAAAGAACAAATCATTTTAGGGATTGACCCTGGAACGACCATTATGGGATTCGGCGTCATTCGGATCAAGGGCAAGTCCATGGAGTTTGTTCAACTTAATGAATTGAACCTTACTAAATACTCTGATCACTACCTCAAATTGAAGCTGATATTTGAACGAACCATCGAATTGATAGATACTTATCACCCTGACGCTATTGCCATTGAAGCTCCTTTTTTTGGTAAAAACGTTCAGAGCATGCTCAAACTCGGGCGAGCTCAAGGGGTGGCTATGGCGGCTGGGTTGAGCCGGGAAGTGCCCATCACCGAATATCTGCCCAAAAAGATTAAAATGGCGATAACTGGCAACGGTAATGCCAGCAAGGAGCAGGTTGCCAAAATGCTACAAAACATGTTAGGTCTTAAAACGTTGCCCAAAAATTTGGACGCCACTGACGGTCTTGCAGCCGCAGTTTGTCATTTTTACAATCAAGATAAACCAGGGGCAGACAAGACATATACGGGATGGAGTAGTTTTGTGAACCAAAATCAAGACAAAATAACTAAGTAATTCTACTCTCATCGCTGGTATCTATCTCCATATTCCTTTTTGTAAGCAGGCTTGTCATTATTGCGACTTCCATTTTTCCACTTCGCTGAAGTACCGAGGAGAAATGGTCGCAGCCCTTCAAACCGAGCTGGTCTTGAGGGTTAAAGGATTCTCTGAGCCAATTAGTACCATTTATTTCGGCGGTGGTACACCAAGCATTCTAAGTTCCTCAGAGATTGCGACAATTCTCAATACTATTGACAAAAATTACATAGTAACTTCTTCTCCAGAGATTACTTTGGAAGCTAATCCTGATGACTTGAGCAAATCCAAAATTGACGAGCTTTGGGCGATCGGTATCAATAGGCTGAGTATCGGAATTCAATCTTTTTTTGAAGCCGACTTGAAACTAATGAATCGTGGTCATACGGAAGAAGAAGCGCATAGAGGACTAGAGCTGGCTTCAAAAGTTTTTGACAATATTTCAATCGATTTGATCTATGGTATTCCAGGTGCTAGTATGTCTCAATGGCAACAGAATGTAGAACGGGCATTGGATTATAACCTCAAACACATTTCGGCTTATGCCTTAACCGTTGAACCGAAAACAGCCTTGTCCAGTTTTATCAAAAAGGGATTGATCTCGGACGTGGATGACGGTCAGACCAAGGTTCAGTTCGAATACTTGGTTGACACCTTGGAGGCCAATGGGTATGAACACTATGAGCTGTCTAATTTTGCGAAAGAAGGTTGGTACAGCAAGAACAACTCGGCCTATTGGCAGGGCAAATCTTATATTGGAGTAGGGCCTTCGGCCCATTCCTTCGACGGCAACAAAAGAAGTTGGAACATTCGAAATAACCTTCAGTACATCAAAACCATTGGGACTGAATTGCCTTTTTCAGAAGAAGAAATCCTGACCTCGGTCGACCGTTACAACGAGTACGTCATGACAGGCCTAAGGACAAAATGGGGTATTGATTTGAACGAAGTGAAATCTAAATTTGGCGAAACATTTGAAACCTATTTGCTTTTGCAGTCTCAAAAATATCTAGATCAACATTTGTTATTTATTGACAAGTCCACATTAAAAATTTCTCGAAAGGGTCGGTTTTTATCTGATGGCATTTCTGCCGATTTATTCATGTTGAATCTGAAATAGGAGGAAACCACATTTTCCGCACAAATACTGAACCAATTCAAACAAATAATTATATTTGCAGTCGTTCCACGCGGCTGTGGTGGAACTGGTAGACACGCCAGACTTAGGATCTGGTGCCGCAAGGCGTGGGGGTTCGATTCCCTTCAGCCGCACACAAAAAAAAGCGCCTTTTGGCGCTTTTTTTATTGCTTTAGCAATTTTCTCGAACTAATTCCTTGATCGGTTTGAATTTTGATCAAATACACTCCATTGCTAAGGCTCTTGATATCCATGACTTGTCCTGATTCAATATGTTCATACTTTAAAACTTCCTTGCCTAACAGGTTGTAAAACTTTACTGAAATAGCACTATTGTTAAGGAATAATTCTTGCTTTGCGGGGTTTGGAAATACAGTTACTCGTTCTTTCGTTGCTAATACCGGTGTACTCAAAATAGTAACAGCATCATTCCCATAAATTTTAAATTCTCCTGGTTCCAATGTAATAGGATCACTCGTGTTGGTGACGTTGATAGACTGACTTCCACTGTCATCCATTAAATCGTACCATGTTCCGGTATATGGAAAATTCGGAACAACGTTTTGACTGATGAGGTCAAAGTTGGACAAAACGATCACATCTTGGGGTTGTCCCGCAGGTACGGTCGTATCCCAGATATGAATTTTAGGGGTCAATGACCCACTCGTAATTTCGTAATTGCCTTCAAAAACCTCCGCATTAATTTTCAATTCATTCATTCGCGCCCAGTTGTGGTAGATGTCGCTGCGAAAAGCGTCGCTCAGCCAATCTTCTACCCATTGTGGCTGAGGCTTGGTAACCAACCGGCAATCGACACCTGCAGTAACTGATCCATCTGCACAAGTGTTGATTGAATTGTCCATTCCGAGGTCACCAAAGTGCCAAATCATTTTTGGGCCAGGAACGAGCAGAGATACTGCACCCAAGGCGGACATTCGAGACAAAGCTGTATTTAAATCGGTGATGTTGTATCCAGAGGTGCTGTTTCCAAAAGTCACATTTTTATACATTAATCTTTCTTCATCATGACTTTCGGCATATCCAATTAGTCTTTTACCTGCAAAACCATGGCTTTGATGTCCCATTCTGTTGATGTTATTATTGGAATTATAGCCCATGGTCAACTGGTTGTAAGGGTCAGTCATTTTACCCCAAAGCATAATCCCTTTGCCTTCATTCAAACGGTAATCGGCCCAGTCGTCTTCCTCACCATCAGTTCCAAGATGTTCAAAAATGGCATAGTGTTCTGGATCTAAACTCCAAGAATAGTCGGCATAATGTTTTAAAACAGCTACTCTATCGGCTTGGTACGCATTGGTGCAATTTTGATCATTTGCTGTGCAGTTCTGTGTAAAGCCCTTGGTGAGATCCCATCTAAAGCCGTCTATTTTAAATTCTTCAATCCAATGTTTAATAACACGTTCAGAATAATACCGTGTAAGCGCGGATTGATGATTGTAGTCAGCACCAACACTATAACTGTGGGTAGCTTCTTCATTCATGTAAGGGTTTTCAGAGCTCGGATCTCCCCAACCATTTCCATCGGGATCATCCATCCACATCCTGTTCATTGGATTTCTGCCGAAAGCGTGATTCAGTACCAAATCTAATATGACTGCAATGCCATGTTGATGGTAAACATCGACCAATTCTTTGAGTTTGTTTTCTGTTCCGTAGAATTTGTCTACTGCCATGTGAAAGGCCGTATTATATCCCCAACTTTCATTGCCCTCAAATTCCATTACAGGCATCAGTTCAATCGCGTTGATGTTGAGGTTGGAAAAATAGTCTACTCGATCAATCAAGTTTTGAAAACTACGGTCAGCATCAAAATCTCTAATCAGAACTTCATAGATGATGAGGTCTTCTTTTTTTGGCTTAACGAAATCGGTCATCTGCCAGGCATAAGATTCCGGTGCAGTGTTTAATACGGTAACCTCTCGAGATTGATCTTCAGGATAGTCTGGCAAATTAGGGTATGAGGTCGCTGGAATCCAAGGGTCATCAAAAGGAGAAAGTACCAATGTTGAAAACGGATCAGCAGTTTTGACTAGTTTGGGAGAATTTGCTACTGGACTAATGGCAGCAACCCAGTACTGGTAATTGTAATTGGTTCCGGGAATTAAATTGGTTATAGTGATCCAGAATTTTCCCGACGCCGGGTCTTTCTTCATGGCGTCATTATCTGCGGGATGGTAGCTGTTCCAGTTAGCACCTATGTAGACAAAGTCTTTCAAGGGAGAGTTCAAAACTAATGTAGCTACTGTGTTATCGTCTGGATGAAGATTGATGCCATCTTCCATGTTTGATGGCATGGCTTCTTCAACGGTATTGTCCACAAAAATCACAAAAGACTTGGTAACAGAAGAGGAGCCAAGTGTGACGACCAACTCGCAGTATTGATTGGTTTGTAAATTTTCAAATTGATAGCCGTTGTAAAAATTTACGTTGTTGACCGTATGGACGCTAACCCCATTGGCAAATAATTCATAGTTGGCATTGCCATTAGTGTTCTGAGCTAAAATTTGAGTGCCACCGCCATTGGCAAGGACCACAACTCCATTGCTGTTTTCAGTTGGATTGATCATTGTGACTTGAAAGGCGCCAACATTAATGATGAAATCGTTGCAATTATTGGCTTTGAGTTCTTGGGTGCCATTGTGATTTCTAAATACAATGCCCATTTTTGTAGCGCTGGTGATTTGTGCAGCTGTAAGACCAAAATAGATTGATGGAGTAATGGTAATACTGTAGGTGCCGTTTCCATTTGAAGTCATTTCTCCAACTCCGTCATCTTGTCCCCAATTTCCAACTACGGAGTAGCCCCATGGACTTGAGTCAGTTCCTATCCCAGCATGCATGTAAACTGCTTGTGGCGCTACTATGCCATTACAATTGGAGGCAGTGCTATTGATGTCGACTGTTATGGTAACGGTGTCCTCAACCTCAAATGGACTAGGATTTGTGCTCAGCTGTCCAAATGTTGGAAGTGGTAGAAAACAGATGAGGAACAGGCGAAAAAGATTTTTCATAGATAAGGATAAAAAAACCCGCAACGATGATCGCCGCGGGTCAGATTTAAGAAATTTTAAACACTATTGAGCCCATTGATTGATTACAATCGAAAGGTCATTACTGTCAAAGATAATGTTGTAAATCCCCGCGGTTACAGGAATGTTCGAGCCGTCTAATTCAAGGCTTCCATCATTTCCATTATCACCATAATTGACACCCCAAGCATCGTTTTGACGAATTTTTATTTCACCGTCGACAAGGCTCGCTCCAGTTATGGTGTAAACTCCTGGGTTGATTCCGAAATCTGGTAAAAACTTTTGATTTGGACCATCCCATCCATTGGCAGTTCCGCTCCCAACAAGTCCCCAGACGTCCATCGCTTCAATGGTGTATTCCATGGCATTCAGATCCAAAGTCACTAAGTAATGTCCCGCTGTGACGGCAATGTTAGCACCACCTTGTTCTAGGCTCAAGTCAGCATCATTGTCTCCCAGGTTAACGTCCCAGTTGTTGTTTTTACGGAACTTAACTTCACCATCAACAAAGGTCATTACTCCTTTAAAGTTGTCGGCATAAGAATTGTAATACAATAATTGGTCGGGACCATCCCAACCGTTTTCAGTACCACTTCCTACAACACCCCATGAAAAATTTTCGATAGTATAGGTCAAAGCACCAGTATCGAAGGTGATTTTATAACTTCCTGCAGTAACCGCAATGTCAGGACCGCCAGCTTCCAAAGTTCCAGCTGCTCCATCAACCACTGCTGGAGAAGAAGAACCATAGTTTTCTGTCCAGAGGTTGTCTTTTCTGAATTTGATCATACCATCTCGCAGCGTGGCGTAAGCAACTAGGACGCCATCTGTTGAAGAACTCCAAAAAGGAATGTCCAATATAGCGCCACCGCCCCAGCCTCCTGGAGTTGCGCTGCCTACCACACCCCAATCAGTAGATAGATTAAGGATTGTGGAATAGGGCGTAACTGAAAGGGAAACAGTGTTTGACATGAAGCTTTGATCTCCATCTAACTGAGCCATAACCTTAATGTCAACAGTGCTAGCCACATCTGGATCAAGACCCAATGACAACATTTTGTTGTTAAGGTTGCCAACAGTAACCACTTTCTCATTGGCCCCAGCGCCATTGATGGACTGAGGAGCCGAAAAATCACCGCCTGAAACGTCCATCAAAATAGTATAGTTGATAGCAGCCTGAAAGCCAGTATTTGGAGTAGTCCAAGAAACGGTCAATGCATCCGTCATAGCGTTGTCTTCAAGCAATACAACAGCATCAGTTGAAAGCGAAACAGACATAGTCGCATTGGCATTAATCATGACGTTATCTTCGACTTCTTGACAGCCTGTTGCCAATGCAATCAGACCCAGAGCGTAAAAAATATTTTTCATTGTTTTCATAATTCTATTAATTATAACCGTCGTTTTGAGACAAGTTAGGGTTACTCAAGAGGGCATTAGTTGGCAATGGGAACAAATTGTATTTAGAATCTACGCTCGTCCCTTCAGGAACATCTCCTTTGAATGGCCATAAGTAAGAACCCGTAGTAAACTTTCCAAAACGGATTAAATCTGTACGTCTAAGGCCCTCCCAATACAATTCTCTGGATCTTTCATCTAAGATAAAATCAAGCGTCAATTGACCGCTAGTAATATTTCCAGAGGTGTTGCCGTATCCTCTTGTTCTAATGGCATTGACTGCATCGACTGCAGTACTTGTGCTACCTCCTCCACCTCTCAAAGAAGCCTCAGCATAGTTAAGCATTATTTCGGGCAAACGGATTAGAGCAAGGTCAGTGTCAACGAAATTGCCTCCCGTATCGCTTCCAGCCATACCATTACTGTCTAAATTGGTAAATTTACCAACAGCATAACCATCGCCAAAGGCAGGAATTTCCTCTATTTCTAAATTCTGACCGTCGGTGTGAAATATACCTCGCTTGTCGCCAGCCGAAAGAATGGAGTATGTCAAAGTATTGAGATCTAGGGTGATAAAATAATTCCCAGGAGCTATAGCAATGTTTGCTCCCCCTGGTTCCAAAGAGCCATTAGCGCCGTCATCACCGTAATTATTACCCCAATCTTCGTCGAATCTGAATTTTAGTTCACCAGCTCCTAAACTTGCGTAAAGGGAGTAAGTGTTTGTTCCTGTTTGGTACATTTCCATGTCCGGTCCGTTCCAACCATTGGTTGTGGCACTACCAACAAGACCCCAATCTGATTGGGTTCCTAAGGCAGCATTTAAGGCTGCAGTATCCAAGGTAAATTTCTCTACTAAGTTTTTAGTAGTTCTATTGCCAAACCAGCCTCCGTTAATGCCGTAGTCTGCAGGATCCATTGAGCCACCAACGGCAGCGTGAACAAGGAAAGTTGTGCCACCATAGGTTTGCGAATTCAGTCCGTCAAAGTTAGCCGTGAAAATAAATTCATTCTGAGCTCCGTTGGAGTTGTTATCGGCCATGAACAATTCTGCATAATTGTCATGCAGACTGTATGAGGAGTTCATTACTTGAGCGGAGTAATTTACACAAGCGTCATATCGAGGGACACCAGTCCAAACTTCCGAATTCAAGTAAATTCTCGATAATAGTGCTTTAGCTGCCATTTGATCTACTCGGCCATACTCGTTTGAGCTTGGGAGTAAATTCTCAATAGCCAGCAATTCTGTTTCGACGAATTCAAAAATCTCTGCTCTACTGTTTTGCTGAGGAAGGTCGGCCGTAACCACTGTAACGATTGGCACATTGCCAAATAGGTCCATCAATACACTGTAAGCATAAGCTCGTATAAATCTGGCCTCGGCGATGAAGTTAGCAACTTCAGGATCTGACAAAGCAGCTGCGTTGGAGATAAACGAATTACTGAAAGAAACCACCTGAGCTAAACGAAAGTACATGGCTTGAGTAAAATCATTACTGCTTGACCAATACATACCATGCAAATCTGGTAATCCAGGATCTCCCCAAGCTACAACAGCATGGTCAGTTGTCAATTCATTCAAGTTAAATAACATACGAGTGTATTGAGAAAATCCTTCATCAATATCAGCAATGTCGGGATCTCCAGCAGGACCTTGCTGACCAGTAAGGGCTAAGCTGGCATAAACTTTTGCTAACGCACTTTTAGCTTCCGTCACATTGGCAAAGACGTTCTCTTCTGTAAAGCTGTCTGGATCAATTGGTGATTGATTCAAATCATCGTGACACGCAACGAAGAGAAGGGCTATGCCTGCTAACAATGTTGTATATAAATAATTTTTCATGATAAGGTTGTTTAAAAGTCTAGGTTTAAGCCAAATACAAACGACTGAGGTCTAGGATAGAAATTGTTGTCGATACCGCCAAGAATTTCTGGATCCAAACCGCTATAGTCCGTGAAAGTGGCTACGTTTTGCATGGAGCCATATACTCTGGCATCAAGATTAGGAAAAATATTTCCAAGTCGATAGCCTAGAGTGATGTTGTCGATTTTGTAGAAAGACGCATCCTGAATGTAGTGGTCACTCAACAAGTTGAATTCAGTGATTTCCTGAAATCCAGTTTGTAAGTAGTCAACATGCAAGTTGGTCAAAATTTCTCTATCAGTGGCACGGCGGGCATAAGCCTTGCTCGAAGCAACGTTGTCGTAGGCCTCGTTGCCTAAACTAGCTCTAGATACTAGGGCAAAATCCCATCGCTTGTGAGTAAAGTTCAGATTAATCCCGAATTGCAAATCGGCATAGGGATCGCCAGCAATATAGCGGTCGTCTCCATTGATGGTGTTGTCACCATTTCGGTCAACAAACAAGCCTTCAATAGGGCGGTTGTTTGAGTCATAGACTTGCTCGAAAACGTAGAAACTGAAAGGGGCTTCTCCTTCAGTGTGAAGCTGAATGTTATTTCCAACCCCACCAGCAATACCACCAACTTCTTGAACATAGGGTAATTGAGAAACTTCATTTTTGTTGTAAGACCCATTTAAATTTAAGTTCAAACTGGTATCATCCGTTGAAACTAATCCAAGGTTCAAATTAAGCTCAACTCCTTTATTTTCTATATTACCAATATTTTTAGAAATTCGGTTAGAAAAGTTGGTAAATGGATCGACAGAACTGCTTGCAATTAAATCACGAGTCAATTTGCGATAAACATTTAATGACCCAGATAGTCGACGATTTAACATGCTAAAGTCTAATCCAAAGTTGGCAGTTTCACTAACTTCCCATCTTAGCTCAGGATTATTTGGTTCTGGGCGGTAAGTTTGATAAAATGTGTTTCCAAATTGATACGCCCCAGAGGAATTACTGCCTTCATATCTGGTAAGGTAATCATATCTTCCCGAAAGAGAAGCTACGTTTCCAACTTCACCGTATCCTAATCGAACCTTAAATTCATCAATAAGTCCTTTGCCTTCTCCAAAATTGACCAAATTATAGGCTAGTGCAACTGCAGGGAAGAATCCCCATTGGTCATCAGGATTTAATTTAGATGACGCATCAGCTCTCATGGAGGCTGTCAATAAAAATTTATTGTTCAGGTTATAGTTAAGTCTTCCAAAATAAGAAAGTAAAACTTCTCTTGAGCGGTCAATCGTTCTGAAATCAGCTTGTCCATCCTCTTCTTCCTCACTGTCATAATCGGAACCTTCAAACAAAATTGTCTGATAAGAATGTCCAGCTACAAAATTTAAGCTATGACCCTCTGCGATATCGTTATTGTAAGTCAAGTATCCTTCGAACAATTTACTCGTGTTGTCACTCATGTATGAATAAAACGAGCCGTTGAATGTAGTGTCAGTATTTGGCATGAACGCAGAAGTGATATTTCTGCCATGTCCGTTTGAACCGTCATAGGCTAAATTGATTGTCCCCGTCAAGCCGTTGAGGAAAGGAAGGTCGTAGTCGACTTTCACGCTTCCTAAAAAACGTCTAACTTCTGAAGTATCGTCATTGAAATTCAATAAAGCCAAAGGATTAATAGGAGCTAAATTCAATTGAACTCCAAAGTCATCGACATAGGAAGTATAGCCTTGGTATTGAGAGCCGTTGAACACGGGTTGTGTTGGGTCAAAATCAATGGCACTGCTTATTGCTCCACGATTGGCGAATTTATTCTCGTTGTACATGCCTTTGAGACTGAACTGAAATCTTAATGTTTCGTTCAAGAAGGAAGGCGTCATGTTTAATGAGGCCGTTGTACGATTGAAGGAATCTCCTAGAAGAATACCATCAAAATTGGTGTTACCTAAAGAAAATCTCAATGGCACATCAACGTTAGCCGATCCAGGAAGCAAGGTTGCAGTTCCTGCGGCGCTGAAGGTGTTGTCTGTCCCAACGGCATTTTGATAAATCAATCCTTGCCAATCTGTATTTTGATCACCCAATCTGGCTACGTCCGCCACGGTGCCAATTTCATTGATTAAAGCTCTGAACTGATCAGCAGATAAGACCTCAACCTGATTCAACGGTCTGTTGCTTGTAACCGAACTGGACAATTGATATTGGAATTCTCGTCCTTTTCCTTTCTTAGTAGTAATCATTATGATACCTCCTGCAGCTCGAGCACCGTAAATAGCGGTGGCTGATGCATCTTTGAGGACAGTAAAGGACTCTATGTCACTGGGATTAATCAAATTAAGTGAGTTGCGCTCACCACCAACACCACCACCCATGGGGACTCCGTCCACCACAATAAGAGGCGATGCTGCACCGGCTCCTTGAAGAGTACCAAGTCCACGAATCAAAATGTTTTGGCCTTCGCCAGGCGCGCCTGAACTTCCTGTAACTACTACCCCTGGAATTTTTCCAGCAATCAAAGCGCCAGCTGATAATTGAGGGCCTTGATTGAAATCTTTGGAAGTCACTAGGTCAACAGCACCCGTCAAGTCCTGCTTTCTAGCAGTTCCGTAACCGACAACGACAACTTCTTCAAGTAGCGCCGTGTCTTCGGACATCTGAACATTAAGTGACGTTTGACCCTGATAGACCACCTCTTTGGTAGAATAACCTACATAGGAGAAGACTAAAACATCTCCCTTAGCGGCAGATAGGGTAAACTTCCCGTCGAAATCGGAGACGGCACCAGAGTTGGTGTTTTTAACTACGACATTGACGCCTGGAATAGGACTGGCCGTAGCTTGATCTGTAATCGTACCAGAAACGATATTCTGAGCTAGCCCAAAGGCTGGACAAAGAAATAAAGCTATTACGACACGTAAAGCTGCTGTTTTCATTCAACTGTTTTTAAGTTAATTTAGTTTTCGATAATTACATTATCACTCTTCACTTCTCTTGCGCAAGGTAAAAAAATTAAGTCCGTATCAATTTTTAGTGAGAAGAAAAAAGCTGTCGAAAACGTTTGCGTGTTGAAAACTTCTTTTTTATTGCAATCAGTTATTGCGAATTGTTTACTTTTAAGAAATAGATTTGCGAAAAACGCATTGTAATCTCATGAAGAAAAAAGCTACCCTAAAAGAAATCGCAAATGAATTGGGTGTTTCCATTTCAACGGTTTCTAAAGCATTGAAAGGCAGCACAGAGATTAGTGAAGAAACAACAGAAAAGATTAAGGCCTTTGCTAGATTATTGCACTATCGGCCTAACAACATTGCGCTGAGTCTGAAAAATAGACGAACAAAGACTATTGGGGTGATTATTCCTGAAATTGTCCATCATTTTTTTTCTGAAGTCATCCAAGGCATAGAAACATTTGCTAACGAAAAGGGTTATAATGTCCTGATAGCGCTGTCTAACGAATCTTTTGACAAGGAAGTTTTTAATATTGATACTTTAGCAAGTGGCAGTATTGACGGATTTATATTGTCAGTTTCCAAAGGAACCCTTAAAAAACAGGACTTCTACCACTTGTATGAGACCATCAATCAAGGCATGCCAATTGTTTTATTCGATCGGCAAATTCCTGAAATATCCTGTGACAAGGTCATAGTTGACGACTTTCACGGCAGTCGACGTGCTGTTGAGGCTCTGATGAACGCAGGATGCAGGCACATTGCACTGATTACTACAGAAGACTATGTCGATGTTGGTTTCAAACGAACTCAGGGCTATTTGGACGCTCATCTCAAACATGGTATTGCGCAAAACCCCGATTTAGTTCTAAAAGTCAACGACCAATTTTTTTCGGAAGATACCCTCATACCACTTCAATCAAGAATAAAAGAGTTGTTCTTGCTTCATCCTGAAATTGACGGGATTTTTGGGGTGAATGAAGTTTATGCGCTTACTGGAATGAAAGTGGCTCAGCGTATGGGCTACAGGATTCCGGAAGACATTCAAGTAGTAGGATTTACCGACGGGGTGTTGTCCAAGCATGCTCATCCGTCTCTGACCTCAGTAAAACAACACGGTCAGAACATTGGAAGAGAAGCAGTTCAAATGCTCATTCGACGCCTGGAAAGTGATTTAGATGGACCTTTCGAAACTAAGGTTTTGCAAACTGAGTTGGTTCAAAGAGAATCAACTCGATTTGTAAATTGATTTTATTTACGGTGCTGGTAATATGGAAAAATATTCCTTTCTCGTTCATCGAATTAGAATCTTTGCTATATTGCGTGTTCAAAATATTACTTTTCACTTCTCACCCTAAAGTAATTTTTGACAGGAATTCTCTTGTCGTACAAATTTTTTTAATGTAGTACTATGTCGTCAGTCAAGAGAACTCTCAGCTTTTGGGAGATTTGGAACATGAGTTTCGGATTTCTAGGTATTCAATTTGGTTTCGCCCTACAAGGCGGATTCATGTCACGAATTTTTCAAACCTTGGGCGCAGACAAGGACGCTATCCCACTTTTGTGGATAGCAGCTCCCTTAACGGGTCTGTTGGTTCAGCCTATTATTGGGTACATGAGCGATCGAACCTGGAGCCCTAGGTGGGGTCGTCGAAGACCCTACTTCTTGGTCGGTGCCGTGTTGAGTTCAATCACCTTACTCTTAGTGCCTCATTCTCCTGCTTTGTGGATGGCAGCCGGTTTTTTATGGATTTTAGATGCATCCATTAATATATCGATGGAGCCATTTAGAGCATTGGTGGCAGATAAGTTGCCTGAATCTCAGCGATCCAATGGTTTTGTAATTCAAACTCTCATCATTGGAATTGGAACATGGGTGGCGAGTAATTTACCTTGGTTTGTGTCTCAACTTGGCGTGAGTGATGCTGCCCCTCAAGGTATTGTTCCCATGTCAGTAAAAGTAGCTTTTGCCATTGGAGCATTAGTTTTTCTCGGAAGTATCATAATTACGGTATTCACTACAACAGAATACCCGCCCGAAGATATGGTAGCATTTGAAGCCAAAAAGAAATCTAAAAACAGCTTTGTTTCGGATATTCTCAATCACATCACGTCCATGCCCAAAACTATGTTGAAACTCGGTGTTATTCAGTTTTTCAGTTGGTTTGCTTTTTTTACTATGTGGAGTTTGGCCAATCCTGCTTTGACTGAACATGTGTTTCACACCCCTGCCCCTATAGAGGCCAATTTTGACATGACTGATGTTGCGCAAATTGCAGCATTTGATGCGGCCAATACATCTTTTCAAAAATCTTCTAACCTAGTTGGATCTTATATGGGTATTTATGGTCTGTCGTCTATGCTATTTGCGTTAGTTCTCAGTTTTTATACAGCGAAGATTAACATCAATAGGAAACTCGTTCACATGGCGTCTTTGATTTTAGGCGGGCTGGGTTTCATCAGCATGTATTTTATTACTGAGCCTTCTCAATTGACTTTTTCTTTTGCTTTGATTGGGCTTTCATGGGGTAGCATATTGTCGATGCCTTATGCCATGCTGTCCAGTTCCGTGGATGAGGACAACATGGGAGTCTATATGGGACTGTTCAATATGTTTATTGTGATTCCTCAAATTGTGGCTGCACTAGGAGGAATAACCTTGGTGTCATCTTTGTTTGGCAGTGAAACCATCAACGCCATGCTGGTTGCTGGATTTAGTTTAATAATCGCAGGGCTGTTTAATTTTTTAATTGTGAACAAAAGCGCCATTTCATACCAAGCCTCAAAAGCATGACAACCAAGGGATTTATTTTCGATTTAGATGGGGTAATTGTCGATACAGCCAAATACCATTTTATGGCTTGGAATGATCTTGCCAACTCCTTGGGAATAGCGTTTTCAGAGGCTCAAAATGAGCAGCTCAAGGGCGTTAGCAGAGTTGATTCTTTGAAGAAAATACTAGATTGGGGAAATATCACTTTGACTGACCAAGAGTTTGCCTCTAGGATGACCTCGAAAAATCAGGAGTATTTGTCGTATATCGAACAAATGAATGAGAGCGAAATTTTACCTGGGGTTTTGAATGCGTTGCTTTACATTCAATCAAAAGGACATTTAATCGGTTTGGGCTCAGCCAGCAAAAATGCAAGACTTATTTTAGAAAAAGTGGGTCTAATCTCCCATTTCGATTGTATTATAGACGGCACAGACGTAACGAGAGCCAAGCCAGATCCTGAAGTGTTTTTGAAAGCTGCGGGAGCACTTCGGCTCAATCCAGATCATTGTATCGTGTTTGAAGATGCCGCTGCAGGCATCCAAGCCGCCAATGCTGCCAATATGATAAGTATTGGGATAGGAAATGAAGAATTTTTATTTGAGGCAGATTTGGTACTGTCGGGAATGAAAGAGATAGACGAATCCATGATTGATACTTTGGTTCGGTCGAACTCGAAAAGTGAGTTTAAAAAACACAAACAACTATTTAAGTAACATCATGCATCAAGATTATATTACTGCACACCCTTGGTCCATAATTGAAGAAGGATTTGATCCGCTTCGTGTTAAGTCATCAGAAAGCCTATTTAGTCTAGGAAATGGTGCTATGGGACAACGGGCCAATTTTGAAGAGCGGTATAGTGGGCCAAGCTTTCAAGGGAGTTATATCGCAGGGGTCTATTACCCTGACAAAACTCGTGTGGGTTGGTGGAAAAACGGTTACCCCGAATATTTTGCCAAGGTACTTAATGCTCCCAATTGGATTGGCATTGATGTAAAAATAAACGGTGAGTATTTGAATTTGTTCAGTTGTAAAAGGGTTAAAAGTTTTCGCCGTGAGTTAAATATGAAAGAAGGTTGGTACAAGCGAAATTTTGTTGCTGTGCTTCAAAACGATGCTGAGGTGCAAGTTGAGGTTTGTCGCTTTCTGAGCCTTCAATTGGACGAGGTCGGTGCGATCAAATACAGTATCACTCCAGTCAACGGACCTTTAGAAATTGTATTTTCACCCTATATCGATGGGGGTATCAGTAATGAAGATTCAAATTGGGATGATGCGTTTTGGGCCATCCAGTCCTGTGGATTTGAAAATGATTTGGCCTACCTCAGATCAAATACTCAAAAAACTGAATTTCAGGTGTGCACTTCGATGAAAACCCAACTGTTCCTCGATGATGTACCGCTGGATATCATACCCGAACACCACAGCAGCATGACATCTGTTTCAAAGCAGTATAGCCATCGTGTTGAATTGAATCAGACGATTGCATTGGTCAAATTTGGCGGCTACACAACAGATTTTCACCATAAACCATCAGATTTGATTCGAGCCTCAGATCGCGTCTTGAATCAAGCTATTGAACTCGGGTTTGACGCCTTGCTCTCTTTGCAAAAGGAAGCATGGAAGGCCATTTGGGAGACTTCCGACATCAGTATTCAAGGTGATGTCAAGGCGCAACAGGGTATTCGATTTAATATTTTTCATCTCAATCAAACTTATTCGGGAAAGGATCCTAGGCTCAATATTGGTCCAAAGGGTTTTACAGGTGAGAAATATGGCGGTAGTACCTATTGGGACACTGAAGCTTATTGCATTCCATTTTACATGGCCACTAAGAATCAAGAGGTCGCTAAAAATTTATTGGTCTACCGACACAAGCACCTGAGCAGGGCTATCGAAAATGCAGAAAAATTAGGATTTAATTCGGGTGCTGCCCTGTTTCCTATGGTAACCATGAATGGAGAAGAATGCCATAACGAATGGGAAATTACCTTCGAAGAAATACATCGCAACGGTGCGATTGCGTTTGCCATATACAATTATGTCCGTTACACAGGCGATTGGAACTATGTCAAAGAAATGGGCATTGATGTTTTGATTGGAATAGCTCGTTTTTGGAGCCAAAGGGTAAGCTTCTCACCCGCAAAAAATCAGTATGTGATGTTAGGAGTGACTGGCCCAAACGAATACGAGAATAACATCAACAATAATTGGTATACTAACTATTTGGCCCAATGGTGTCTAGAGTACGCGGTGGATTCATTGAAGTCAATTGAGGCCCAAGATGTCAATACTTTTAAAAAGGTATTTGATAATAATAAACTCAAGGAAAGCGAAATGTTGAAATGGCAAAATATCAGTTCAAATATGTATTTACCATTTGATGAAGACCTTGGCGTTTATCTTCAGCAGGACGGGTTTTTAGACAAAGAATACCGCATCACAGTTGACCAGCTTTCAAGGTCTGACCGTCCTATCAATCAAAAATGGAGTTGGGATCGTATTTTGAGATCGCCTTACATTAAGCAAGCTGATGTACTGCAAGGATTTTACTTTTTTGAAGATCACTTTACAACTCATGAACTGGCCAAGCATTTTGACTTTTACGAACCATTAACAGTTCATGAAAGCTCTTTGTCGCCATGTGTTCATAGTATTTTAGCTTCTAAACTTGGTCGCATGGATCAGGCTTATGATTTTTATCTCCGAACCTCCAGACTGGATCTGGATGATTACAACAAGGAAGTTCACGAAGGACTTCACATTACCTCAATGGCAGGAACATGGATGAGTATTGTCGAAGGATTTGGAGGCATGAGAATAGTTGATGGAATGCTTTCTTTTAATCCTCAAATTCCTGAGGGCTGGACGTCTTATTCATTTAAAATCAATTTCAGAGGTGCAATTCTCACAGTTAAGGTTCATCAGTCCAAAGTGATAATATGCAGTGAACAAGCAACTAATATGGAGATTGTGCTGAATGGTGAAATAATTCCTCTCCAACGAGAGATACAAAAAACAGCTTAGAGATGAGATATTTTTTACTAGTGCTCTTGTTAATGTCATGTAAAGACACAAAAACCGAAAACGTCATCTTATCGGCCGATGATGTTCAAGCCCAGAGGCTAATCACTCGGGTTGAACCTCCTTTCTGGTGGACAGGATTTAAGGATGGCAGTTTACAACTCTTAGTCCACCACAAAAATATTGGACAAGCAAAAGTCACGTTGGAATATGAGGGTATAAATTTGATCAAGTCGAATGCAGCCGACAGTCCAAATTATCTTTTTTTAGACTTAAACATCAGTCCCAAGACAGAGCCTGGGGTTCTGCAGCTTTCTTTTTCTTTTGAGGACGGTGAAGTCATCAAATATCCCTATGAAATAAAAGAAAGAGCCAAAGACTCAGATCAATATATTGGTTTTGACAGTAGCGATGTGATTTATTTGATTACCCCAGACCGTTTTGCTAATGGGGATAGCAGTAATGATAGTGTTGCCGGGATGAATGAACAGGGGGTCGATAGGACTAATGGATATTCTCGACACGGAGGTGATTTACAAGGAATTATTGATCATTTGGACTATATCGATGAAATGGGGTTTACCGCAATTTGGCCTACACCTGTTTTAGAAAACAACATGCCAAGAGCCTCTTATCACGGCTATGCCATTACAGATTTGTACGGCGTAGATCCTCGATTTGGAACCTTTGAGCAAATGCACACATTATCACAAAATCTGCATCAAAGGGAAATGAAATTCATCATGGATCAGGTGGCCAATCATTGTGGTCTTGAGCATTGGTGGATGAAGGACTTGCCTTTTAAAGATTGGGTCAATTATCAGGAAAATTACGAATCACATGCCGAAGATTGGAGCTATGAGTTTACCATTCAATCAAATCATCGCCGGACTACCAATCAAGATCCGTATGCCTCTAAAGTAGATCAAAAGGGTATGGAATTTGGCTGGTTTGTTAAGGATATGCCCGACCTCAATCAGGCCAATCCTTTTATGGCAAAGTACATCATCCAAAACAGTATTTGGTGGATAGAAACGTTACAACTCAATGGTATCCGCCAAGACACTTATCCCTATCCTAATAAAGCTTTTATGGCAGATTGGGCAGCCGCAATTATGCAAGAGTATCCAAACTTTAGTATAGTAGGTGAAGAGTGGAGTTACAATCCTTTATTGGTTGCCTATTGGCAAGCGGGTCATCCAAACAAAGATGGCTATCAGTCTCACTTGAAGTCAACTATGGATTTTCCCATGCAAAAAGCCATCGTAGATGGAGTCAACGAAGAAGAATCGTGGAATTTTGGTTTTGTAAAAACTTACGAAGGTTTAGCCAACGATTTTGCCTATGCTGCTCCAAAAGATCTTTTGGTTTTTTTGGATAATCATGACATGAGTAGGATTTACACCCAACTGGGGGAGGATCTTACTAAGACCAAAATGGCATTAGGTTATTTGCTCACTATGCCGCGAATTGTGCAGCTTTATTACGGTACCGAAATCTTGATGGACGATTCATCCAATCCAGGTGATCATGGACTGATCAGAACTGATTTTCCAGGTGGATGGCCAGGAGACCGGGTAAATGCTTTTTCTGGTAAAAACCTGAGCGAAGTACAAAAGGCTATGCAATCATTTACCCGCCAACTCTTAAATTACCGAAAAAATAGCAAGGCAATTCATCAAGGCACAACCACTCATTTCGCTCCAGAAAATGGCGTTTATGTTATATCTAGAACGCATGGAGAAGAAACAGTAGTCACGATTTTGAACAAAAATGAGTCTTCAATGGAGATGAATCTTAGCCGATTTTCCGAGATTGGTTTGAAGGGGAAAACACTTAGAAATATTGTTACCAATGAAGAAGTGATTTGGAAAGATGTCCTTCAGTTGAAGGAAAAAGGTGTTCAAATACTTTCAACTGAATTAATCAAAAAAACAAAATAGCATGCCCCGAATATTATTTTTAATACTGTTGTCTGCATTGGTTTCTAGCGACCTGATCAGTCAAAATATCAAAGCTATCCCTATCGAAATGAATCTGGCTGGAGGACAAATTCAAAGAATCAAACAGTTTCCTTCTCAATTTGTAACCCCAAGGAATGTGGATATTTGGTTACCTGATAATTATTCCGAGTCTCAATCTTACGCAGTGGTATATATGCACGACGGAAATATGCTGTTTGATTCAACAGATACTTGGAATAAGCAAGAGTGGGGTGTAGACGAGGCCATGGTGGCACTTGCCTCAAAGAACTTGATTCGTGATGCTATTGTGGTTGGAGTTTGGAATGTTCCAGAAGAACGCCATGCCGATTATTTCCCTCAAAAGGCGTTTGATTATTTGTCGGAAAGTGATCAAGAACGAGTTTTGGAAGATGCTGGAAAGTCTAATTTGAGTATTGCAAGTCAGTTTTCTGCGGATAACTATTTGAAATTTTTAGTTACAGAATTGAAACCTTTCATCGATTCAAATTATTCTACGCTTACTGATTTCAAAAATACCTTTATAGCCGGATCGAGCATGGGAGGTTTAATTTCAATGTACGCCGTCGCCGAGCATCCTGATGTCTTTGGCGGTGCGGCATGCATGTCAACTCACTGGCCGGGTGTTGCGCCCTCAGATGATAATCCTGTTCCAAAGGCTTTTTTTGATTACATGGAGGCTAACTTTCCCAGTGCCTCTGATCATAAAATGTATTTTGACTACGGAACGGAAACCTTGGATGCCTATTATCCGAAATACAAACCTAATTTGGATGTGTTGTTTGTTTTAAAGGGTTATACTAAAAGTGATTATTTGAATCTAGAGTATAAGGGTGATGCCCATGACGAAAATTCATGGCGCAAACGCGTCGATCAACCGTTAACTTTTTTATTACGTAAGACCGATGAGTAAAATGCCTTACATTTTTTTTGTTTTTTGCGGCTTCTTTGTTTCTGCTATTGCTCAAAATCCAAACCGATTGTTCGAAGAGGTTCGTGAGATACCTCAGGGGATAGAAGTAGTCGTGAATGATGGCAGGTATCGATTTGAGTTTTATACCTCTGAAATAATCGAAACTGCTTTTTTTCCGAAAGGACAAAGTTATGATGAATCTTCTCATGCTGTGGTGATGACACCCTATGATGTTAAAACGGCACTTACGCAAACGTCAACTAACATTGTATTTAAGTCTGATGGACTATCGGTCAACATTCAGAAGCAGCCATTTCAGGTATCGTATTGGTATAACGGCAATCAAGTCATTTCAGAGAAATCAGGATATTATAAAACGCAGACTCACGAAACATTGCAGTTTAACCTTACCGACGAAGAGGTGCTTTATGGCGGGGGCGCTCGGGCCTTGGAAATGAATAGACGGGGACATAAGTTGGAACTCTACAACAGGGCGCACTATGGCTATGAAACGGAAAGTGAATTGATGAATTACACTATGCCACTAGTGTTGTCTTCTAAAAAATACATGATTCATTTTGACAATGCACCAATAGGATTTTTGGACCTGGATAGTGACGATGACAACACCTTGACTTACGGTACCATTTCGGGAAGGAAAACATATCAAGTTGTGGTTGGTGATTCGTGGGAACGCCTAATTGACAATTATACAGATTTAACAGGTAAACAACCCATGCCCCCACGATGGGCGCTGGGAAACTTTTCAAGTCGATTTGGTTATCACTCCCAAGCTGAGACAGAGTATACCGTTGGACAATTCGAAAAAGAAGGTATTCCATTAGATGCTGTCATTCTCGATTTGTATTGGTTCGGTAAAGACATTCAAGGGACTATGGGCAACTTGGAAGTGTTTAGAGATTCTTTTCCAGACATGGAGGGTATGATTGCTCGATTCAAACAACAAGGGGTCAAAACCATATTGATTACTGAACCTTTTGTTTTGACTACATCCAATCGTTGGGAGGAAGCTGTTCAAAAGAACGTTTTGGCTAAAGACAGCTTAGGCAATCCCTTTAAATATGATTTCTATTTTGGCAATACTGGCTTAATTGATATATACAGCCCACAAGGAAAGGATTGGTTTTGGAGTATTTATAGGGACATAGCTGACATGGGTGTTGAAGGTATATGGGGCGATTTGGGAGAACCTGAAGTTCATCCCACAAGTCTATTGCACTTTACTGGTTCTGCCGATGAAGTTCACAATATTTATGGTCACGATTGGGCAGCCTTGGTTCATGAAGGCTATGCCAAAGATTTTCCAAACAAAAGACCGTTTGTTCTCATGCGGGCGGGGTACTCTGGTTCTCAGAGATACGGAATGATTCCTTGGTCTGGAGATGTCAATAGGACATGGGGAGGCCTGCAAAGTCAGCCCAAAATAGCCATGCAAATGGGCATGCAAGGTTTAGGATACATGCATTCGGACTTAGGTGGATTTGCTGGACCAAATCTCGATGATGAATTGTATACAAGATGGTTGCAATATGGTGTTTTTCAACCCGTTTATAGGCCTCACGCTCAGGAAGAAGTGCCTAGTGAACCAGTTTTTAGAACCGAAAAGACCAAAAGTCTGGCCAAAAAAAGTATTGAACTGAGATATCAAATGTTACCCTATAATTACAATTTGGCATTCCAAAATCATACAAAGGGCACACCGCTGATGCGGCCATTATTTTTTGAAGAAGATCAAAATGATTTGTCCGAATGGTCGAGCAGTTATTATTGGGGACATGATTTTATGGTTACTCCAGTTACTACCTCAGAGTTGAAAGAAGTTGAGATTTATTTTCCATCTTCTAGCAATTGGTTTGATTTCTATACCGATGAGAAAGTGGAGGGAGGTCAAACCAAAACTATAGCAACCAACGAAACAAGCATCCCAACTTTTGTGAGATCAGGAGCTTTTGTGCCTATGGTTCGGGCATTTCAATCCACTGATCAATACACCCTGACTCGTTTTGATTTGCACTATTATCATGACCCAAAAGTTACTGGCAGTGAAAGATCATTGTACAACGACAATGGCGAGACTAAGTCCGCTTTTGAAAAAGGACAGTTTGAGGTGTTAGAATTCGAATATAGCGTGAGCAAAAGGTTCTCCAAATTTGAGTTTGAAGCTCAGATTGGAGAAAATTTTGATTCGGGGATTAAGGAGATTAAATTAATCATTCATCATTGGGAACAGGAACCAGCCCGTGTTACTGTCAACGGCCAAAAAATTCTAAACACCTCTTATGACGCCCAGAATAAGAGGCTGTCCATACCAATTCAATGGTCAACATCAAAACAATTGAATTTAAAAATCAAGCAATAATAAACCAGTAAAATATGAAACAAATAATCTTTTTAGCAATAGTCTTCTTGTCAATTATGGGGTGCAAGAATGGTTCAAATGAGGATCAAAAAAAGCCACCAGTTGTCACTGATGATATGATGGAAACCGCTATCATTTATGAGGCTAATATTCGACAATATTCTCCTGAAGGAACTTTTGACGCCTTTACAAAGGACATTCCTCAGCTCAAGCAATTGGGAGTGAAGGTTATTTGGCTAATGCCAATTTTCCCAATTTCAATAACCAACAGAAAAGCCAAAGGCGATTTATTTATCCACGACATAGAAGATCCGGAAGAACGCAAGAAATATTTGGGCAGTTATTATGCAGTTTCGGATTTTAAGGCGACTAATCCTGAGTTTGGAACAATTGAGGATTTCAGAAATTTGGTAAAAACTGCTCACGACAATGACATATTCGTGATTCTAGATTGGGTGCCAAATCACACAGGATGGGATCATTATTGGATCAAAGACCGTCCCGATTTTTACACTAAAAACGCTGCAGGCGAAATCACAGACCCCTTGAATGAAGAAGGAGTTTCTATTGGATGGCAAGATGTAGCCGATTTGAATTATGACAATTTGGATCTGCATGAAGCGATGATAGCCGATATGAAATATTGGGTTGATGAGGAAGGCGTCGATGGTTTTCGTTGCGATGTGGCTGGATCAGTTCCTGTTGAATTCTGGAAAAAGGCTATTCCAAGACTTGAGACCGACAGACAATTATTTATGCTAGCTGAGGCTCATGAAGCTGAACTGTTAAAGGGGACAGATTTGTTTGATATGTGCTATGGGTGGGATGGGCACCATCAGATGAATATGATGGCTAAAGGTGAACAAGATGCTGCAGGCTTTGCCAAATATCTCTCAGACATGTCAGAGCGATATGAGTCCGACGATATTTTGATGAATTTCATTACCAACCACGATGAGAACTCTTGGAATGGCACTGTTCAAGAACGCATGGGTGACGCGGCTGAGGCCTTACTCGCTTTGAGTTACATTGCTCCAGGAATGCCATTGATTTATTCTGGCCAAGAGTATGATTTATCTCATCGATTGTTGTTTTTTGAAAAAGATTCAATCCCAAAAACAAAAGGAAAAGTCTGGCCAATATTGGAAAAATTGGCGGTGCTAAAAACGACACATCCAGCATTAAACGGCGGAAAAAAAGCAGCAGCCCACGAGATCCGAGATTCTGGAAATCCAAATGTGCTAGTCATGCGCAGACAAAAGGACGGGGATACAATCGTATTTGTCATGAATGTATCTAAAGAAGTCCAGACGCATAATGCAATTGAGGCAGGAAATTACAAAGATGCCATGTCCGATAAAACCTATACGAGCGATGGGGCGACAAAAGGGAATTTGCCGTCATGGGCCTATCACATTTATCTTAAAAATTAAAATAATTAAGCGCCTCGAAAGAGGCGCTTTTTTTTTACTGGATTAATCTGACGACGAACTATCAAAAGAGCGATAAACTATTCCAACAATTGCTCCCATAATCAAATAGTAGATGACATTTAGAACAGAATCATAGAGCGCGCCTGAAGCGTCCATCAGATTAGTCATGCTGTAATTGATCATGGCGTAGGAAATTCCAAATAATGAGATCAGGAAGCCGAAAGATATTCCGCTCCCCACGCTGTGTTTTTTAGAAGACACCTTTCCATAAATGGTAGAGAAAGCCAATGCCGTTATGGCGCAGGCAGCTAACATCAATAGCATGTCAGGCTCAAATTTTTCTACGTTCATAGCAGATCCTTTGTGATCCTTTAAAAGAGGTCCACCAATGACATCCCAAAGTAGATAGCCTCCCATGTAGGCCCAGATGGTCGCAATTAAGGTCGAAATGATGTTGGGTTTAGAAAACATAAAAACAGATTTAAGGGTTTATGTATTCAAATATAAAAAAATATTCTTTAAAGTTTTGTTGTTTTATCTTGTCGTTCAATAGGTTATATTCTTGCCGTCCTCACATTTTTTCAATGGTTGGAAATACTATCTTTGCGGTATGATGTCAGAACAATTCTTTTTGCCGAAATATGAGCCGAAAGTTCCTTCAAGTCAAACAGTAATTTGGTCAGCTCCAAGTAATATTGCTTTGGTAAAATATTGGGGCAAGAAACCTGTTCAGTTGCCAGCAAACGCTTCCGTTAGTTTTACTCTATCCAATTGTAAAACGATAACAGAAGTGACTTTTTTCGCGAAAAAATTGAAAGACGACAAGCATTCATTCGATGTTTTGGTTGATGATGTTTCCAATGAATCATTCCGTCCTAAAATGGAATCTTTCTTTACAAAGGCGCAAGAATATCTGCCATTTCTTTCATCAGGTCATTTTCAAATTCGCACCACAAACACTTTTCCTCACAGCTCTGGCATTGCGTCAAGTGCCAGTGGTATGGCCGCCCTCGCGCTTTGTCTTATGTCTATTGAGAAGAGTCTTGACCCAACTATGTCTGAAGATTTTTTCCTTGCTAAGGCGTCCTTTTTGGCACGGTTGGGCTCGGGTAGTGCCTGCCGAAGCATCAAGGGTTCTATGGTAGCATGGGGAAGTCACCCTGCGGTTTCGAACAGTTCTGATTTGTTTGGTGTACCTCTACGTCAGCCTTGGCATGAGTTTTTCCTAAATTATCAGGACACCATCTTGATTGTTGAAGAAGGTCAAAAGCAGGTCAGTAGTACTGCAGGCCATGATTTGATGCATAACCATCCTTTTGCCCAGCAAAGATTCGAACAAGCCGAAACCAATTTATCGGACCTCATCACAGCAATGACTCAAGGAGACTTGGATGAATTTATTGGTATTGTGGAATCGGAAGCCTTGACCTTGCATGCAATGATGATGACGAGCAATCCGGCGTATGTACTGATGCAGCCTGCCACCCTGTCAATCATTACGGCCGTATGGAACTTTAGAAAATCAACACAAATTCCTATCTGTTTCACCTTAGATGCTGGAGCAAATGTGCATCTGCTTTACCCAAAAAGTGTTAAATCAGAAGTTTTGTCCTTTATTGAGCAAGAATTGGTAGCATATTGTCAAAACGGGCGTTATATTTGTGATGAGTTGGGCGAGGGTTCAATTCAGTTAAATGTTTATCCCAATTCATGAGAGGTCCCTTATTTTACGCCAAGATTTTGCTCTTCGGAGAATATGGAATCATTAAAGATTCCAAGGGACTGTCCATTCCGTACAATCATTTTAAAGGAGGTTTAAAGAATTTTCCGAGTGCCTCAACAGAAGCCGAGGTGTCAAATAATGAGATCTTAAAATTTTCCAATTATTTAAAAACGCTTGAGGCGAGTTTAGTGCAATTCGATTTCGAAAGATTAGAGATGGACTTGAAAAACGGCCTTCATTTCGATTCTTCGATTCCTCAAGGCTATGGGGTTGGAAGTAGCGGCGCATTAGTAGCTGCCGTTTATGAGAGGTACGCGAAGGATAAAATTACAATTCTGGAAAATTTAACTAGGGAAAAGCTCTTGACTCTCAAGGGAGTTTTTGCCGCCATGGAGTCCTATTTCCACGGCAATTCGTCGGGATTGGATCCTCTGAACAGTTATTTGAGCTTACCCATTTTGATTCATTCGAAGACCCACATTACCCCAACAGGCATTCCAAACCAAGGTCTTGGAAAGCGAGCCGTTTTTTTATTGGATAGCGGTATGGCTGGTGAAACGGCACCTATGGTCAAAATTTTCTTAGAAAACATGAAGGAGACGGCTTTTCAAAATATGCTCCAAAACAAATTCATCAAATTAACAGATGCTTGCGTCGATGATTTTCTGTCTGGAAACATCAAAGGCCTATTCAAAAATACCAAGTCACTATCTAAGGTTGTTTTAGGACATTTTAAACCAATGATTCCTACTCAGTTCCAACAGCTTTGGAAACAAGGCATCCAAACCAATGACTATTATCTCAAACTTTGCGGCTCTGGAGGAGGAGGCTATTTTTTAGGGTTCACCGAAGACATTGATCGTGCGAAACTTCGACTCAAAGACTATAGGATAGAGGTCGTGTACCAATTCTAAATTCCTGCGGCATGCCACAGAAAAGACCTCATGTGCTGCTTAAATTTTTCAGTCTTTTTTCTGTTGTAAGAGGGTATAACATTTTGCTTTTGGCCGTAGCTCAGTACTTGGCAGCAATTTACATGCTCGATGGGTCAAGAAGTCTTAGTGCGGTGTTTTTTGATTACAAATTAATGTTCATCGTACTCTCATCGGCGACCGCTATAGCTGCTGGATACATCATCAATAATTTTTACGACCGAAAAAAGGACTTTATCAATCGTCCCCAAAAGGCTATGATTGACAGTATGGTGAGTGATCGAACCAAATTGTTGGTCGTAGCCATTACGGCTACTTTGGCGCTAGGAATGGCCTCTTTGGTATCCTATCGCGCATTGCTATTTTTTGGAGCCTATATTGTTGCCATGTGTTTGTATTCTGCGTTTTTGAGAAGGTTTACCATTTTGAGTAACATGGTGTCTTCTTTCTTGGTTGTAACCCCTTTTTTGGCGATAACCATTTACTACCGAAGCTTTGATACAGTGATCTTCGTTCAAGCAATATTTCTTCTGCTGATACTTTCAGCAAAAAAAATTGCAAAGGATTTGAAAAGTATTCAAGGCGACTTAACTGCTAATTTAAAGACCATTCCTGTAAGATATGGTGTGCAGCACAGTAAGAATTTGTTCTACACATTGCTTTTATTGGCCATGTCAGTTGCACTGTTTGTTGTATTGCGTTATCCCATTGGAAAAATGATTTATTTTTTCATCCTCAGTATTTTAATCGCTTTGATCTTGGGTATTTTTATGTTCAGAGCAAAGTCCAGCAGACAATATTGGTTGATTGACAATGCTTTTAAAATGTGGATCGTCATTGGTGTGTGCAGTTTGGCCTTATATGATGCTACAATTGGTTAGTCCAAATTCAATTTGATTTTACAACTGGGGAATGATTACCTTTGCCGCCAAATGAGTATCATGCCTAACGCTAGAAAACCAATTCAACGTACTCCGAAGAAAAAAGTCGCAAATCAACCCAAAGCGGCAGACGACGGCACAATAAGACTGAATAAGTACATTTCAAACTCTGGAATGTGTTCCCGTCGGGAGGCAGACATGCATATTTCTATTGGAAGCATTACTGTTAACGGCAAAGTGGTGGTCGAAATGGGTTACAAAGTGAAGCCAGATGATGAGGTACGCTTTGATGGCGCGAGAGTTCAGCCAGAAAAAAAACTCTACATCCTTTTAAATAAACCAAAAGGATTTGCAACAACCAGTAGTGATGCCAAGGGAAAAACAGTATTGGAATTGGTGGCCAATGCGGGCATTGGTCTCCGTCCTGTTGGTCGTTTAGGACGGAATTCAACTGGCCTATTGCTTTTTACGAATGACGACGTGGTCATGCAAAAGTTTACCAATTCTAAGCACGGTGTCGATAGATTATTTCAAGTCCATTTGGATAAGAACCTCACGTTTGAACACCTGAAAGCAATCAGAGATGGCGTCAAAATTGACGATGAGTTCATTCAAGTGAGTGACATTTCCTACATCAAAGGAGCTCCAAAAAATGAGGTTGGTTTAAAGATTAAAAATACCGGCAATGGCGTGCTGCGCAAGTTGTTTGATCACTTCAAATACGATTTAATCAAAGTGGACTGTGTGATGATTGGGGGATTGACCAAAAAGGATCTTCCAAGAAGTCGATGGAGAAATTTGACTCAATTGGAGATCAACAGCATTATGATGATGTAATTTGAGATCTTCTCAGTTCCCAAACCAATAATCCAAAAACAGGAAGGTATTCCAAGGCCAAGACCCACGGTATTTCGTGAACTATAGGTTGTGAGTAGGCCGTGTAACTCAGCACAATTGTCAGACTCCAAAGGATCATAAATCGATAGGCTGTAAACAAACTCAGCAACAATGGCAAAGCCAAATACCAAGGGTGTACAGTTGTTGCTAACGACAAGTAAAGACAAGAAACCCCAAGTGCTATTGCAAATAATTTGTCGAGGCTTTTTATTTGTTTAAATACTGCTAAACATGTTACCACAATTATTATAATGATTGAAAAAGTACTACTGATTTGAAAGATGAGATTCTTTCCACGATACCAGCGACCCATTTCTTGTGTCAAGTTGAAAATACTTGCGTTAAATTCGAAATTTTTGAACCACAATCCAATGCTGTCTGTGAAGTTCTCAATCAACATCTGATTGTAAAAGGGTAAAAAACCAATCAAAACAACCATCATTACGACTGAAACATATTTGAGTCCCTTTTTCCAACCCAAAAATGACCAAAAAAGAGGTAGCAGCATCAACGGAATCAGTTTGGTGTGAACAGATGCCGCTAAGACAATTGCTGACCATATCCATTGATTCTTGTTGAGCAGATAAACCGCAAACACCAGTCCAAAGGCCATCACACCGTCGAAATGAAGGTTTCCTGTCAACTCAATAATGACTAAAGGGTTTAGCACCCAAAACAGTATTTTTTCTTTTTTTGAACCCATAGCGGACAATAGCATGCATCCAATCCAAGCGATGCCGATTTCCGAAAGCAAAATGACAAGCCTCATGGCCATGGCACTGGCCATTACATGACCTTGGCCAATCCATGCACTTAGGGCAAATAACATTTGATTGAAAGGGGGGTAGTTGGAATAGTGTCTGGCGCTTAATTCACCCATGCCCTCGTGTAAAATCGACATTTCGGGTATAAAAAAATGGCGGTCTTGCATCAGGGTGTCAGGTGTAAAACTGTATGGATTAACGCCTTGTAGAACCAAGTTGCCATCCCAAATAAACCTGAAAAAATCTTGAGAAAGGAAAGGCGTTGACCACAGAAACAGCAGTCTAAACAGCACTCCTACAACAATCAATTGTTTAAGTGAAAAGCCTGAATATTGATGGGTCAGCAGCCCCAACAGAAAAAGGAACCCATAGCAACTTAAAAGTAGGGCAGTTTGATTTCGGTCGACAAAATAAGCCAGATAGCTATAGATGAGGGCTGAACAAAGAATAGCAGTAAAATGGATATACTTGTTTCTAAGGATGGTGGTCGTCGCCATCAGGGCGAGATTTACAATTTAGATGAAATTGATTTGAAGAATACAAATCCAAATCCTAGGAACAACATCAAGTGGAAAGGGAAAAGTCCAAAATCACCACCTTGATCACCTACAGTAAAAGCACTGTAAAGTCCAAAGCCAAAATAGAGCATCAACAAGCCTTCAACAATAACGTTAGGGGAAATGTCTTTTTTCAAGTAGACATTAGACTTCCAGCTCTCTTTGATTTGGCTGAGATTGAATTTAGGAGTTCTAATGAAGTCACTACGCTTGCCTAAATGACCTTCAATTACAGCAATGGAATTGTGAAAAGAGAATCCCATAGCGATGGAGAAAAAGGCAAAAAACATGACTGTGAATCTGGCAAAATTATTAACGCCTCCCCCATAGGTGTTTTTGTACATGACCCAATAGCAAGTAAAAAAGATCAGTGTACTCGCAACGAAGAAGCTCATTACAATAAAATAGGTTTTGAGATGCGCATACTCATTCTTGATGTATAGCATGGGAATGCTAAGTATAGCCACAATAAGAACGTTTAAGAACATCGTGCTATTAAGCAAGTGTAAAACCCCGTGAAATTTCGTTTTGTTAGAAATATTTTCACTGGCCAGTACTTGTCGAACCATTTTGCGGAAGTTTTCGGCTCCACCCTTATTCCAACGAAACTGCTGAGATCGCGCAGCGCTAATGGCTACTGGCAATTCTGCTGGAGTTTGAACATGTTCCAAGTAGGTGAATTTCCAGTCTTTTAACTGTGCTCTGTAGCTCAAATCTAAATCTTCTGTCAGCGTATCTCCTTCCCAGTTGCCCGCGTCAAGGATGCATGATTTTCTCCAAACTCCAGCAGTTCCATTAAAATTAATGAAGTGACCTTTGGTGTTACGTCCAACTTGCTCCAGCGTAAAATGAGCATCAAGGGCAAAAGCCTGAACCTGCGTCAGAATCGAAAAATCTCTATTTAAATGTGACCATCTCGTTTGAACAACTCCGATATTAGGATTCGTAAAGTGTGGTATTGTAGACCGCAGCCAATCTTTTTTCGGTAAAAAATCCGCATCAAAAATGGCAATGAACTCTCCCTTAGCCGATTTAAGTCCTTCTTTTAGTGCCCCGGCTTTAAATCCTGTGCGATCAACTCTTAAAACGTGTTGAATGTCTAATCCAGTTTTTTGAAGCTCCTTAATTTGTTGGGCCGTGGTTGCTACCGACTCATCGGTAGAGTCGTCTAACACTTGTATTTCAAATCTGTCTTTGGGATAGTCCATCAAAGCGATGTTGCTCAGAAGGCCTTCCATAACGTACTTTTCGTTATAAACAGGAAGTTGAATCGTCACAAAAGGAACCTCTTCTGGATTGGAAGTGTCCAACAGCTCGTAAGAGACCTCTGTCTTTTTACTAGACAAGTAGTTAAAAAGCAGATTGAGTTGTGATAACGCATAAGCGAATATCATCAGCAGGGCTGATGAGTAAACAACAATAATAATCGTTTCAAGTAACATTAGCGCATACCATACTTAATAATCCAACCCACAATTTTAACACCTGCAAATATAGCACCTTTTAACGTACCCGATACTTTTGATACACCTATTCTTTTTCTATATTTTACGGGCACTTCAGTGTAATTCAGTTTATGTCGTAATGATTTTAATTGCATTTCAACCGTCCAACCATAGGTTTTGTCGGTCATATTGAGACTATTCAATTGGCTAAATCTGATTGCGCGAAAAGGTCCAAGATCGGTGAACTTTGCTCCATAAAATAATTTCATCAGCCAACAGGCGAACCAATTTCCAAATATCTGTTGCGGGGTTAAAGAACCAGGTTCTCTGAGATAGCTTACTCGTGTCCCAATGACCAAATCCATATTGGTGTTCAGTATTGGATCGATTAAATGTTCCAAGTCTTGAGGATGATCACTATAGTCCCCGTCTAAAAATACAACGATGTCGGGAGGGATTGCTCGCTGATTGAGATGCGCTATACCTTTCAGGCATGCGTAGCCATAGCCTCGCTGGTTTTCAGTCAGAACAGTAGCTCCAGCCTCAGTGGCAGTTAGGAAGGTATTGTCCGTCGATCCGTTGTTCACAACAACAATTTCGTCCACCAACAAAGGAATGTCACGAATTACATGAGCAATAGCATCTGCTTCATTAAATGCTGGAATTATGACACAAACAATGGGCTTGGTGTTTTTCAAAGAGTCT